>Ga0181374_1000013_pt1 | contig 68915 bp, 52 predicted proteins | sample LowvirmetaG_2_FD_130086 | JGI IMG/M metagenome (GOLD analysis project Ga0181374, IMG submission 130086) | Marine viral communities from the Subarctic Pacific Ocean - Lowphox_10 viral metaG | ecosystem: Environmental > Aquatic > Marine > Oceanic | place: Subarctic Pacific Ocean | collected...
CAGCGGGCACGGCCGCTGGCTTCGACGGCGGCCAAAAGCAGCCGGGCGAGGTCGGCGCGAACCTGTTGTTCGGCAAAGAGCGCCATGTTGGTCATCGACGAATCCTTATCTCCAGAGTGATCGACTCTCCGGCTAACCGCGAAGGAAGCCTGTAGGAAAACAAAAAGAACATTTAGAGAACATAGAGGAAGGAACGATCAGCTTCCTCCGACGATTCGCGCGAATTTCGGTCGCCTGCGCGCATATCGCGGCTCTCTTCGCTCAGATGCCGGCACAGTCAGCGCTGTTGCGCGATCAGCCTGCGCGAATCCCGTGCATCGCACCTCCCGATGTCGCTTTTTGCTTGGTCGAAAGCCCCAAAATCCAATTCCCGATTTCCTACAGCCCGGCTCCGGGGAGAGGAAAGAACATACAGCGAACGCATCGCTGGCTGATGTTCAATCCCTCGAAAGGTTCCATCCATGACCACAAAGACTGCCCTTCCGGTCCAGCAGCGCACGCCCAACCGGGCTCGTGGCCGCGACTACATTCTTCCCGCCTGCGTAGCGCTGGCCTGCGCCGGTGCTGCCTTCGCCGGCGCCGACACCACCTTCGATCCCGCGCTGACCAAGTTCACCGACTTTCTCGAAGGCTCGGGCGGCAAGATCATCACCGTGCTCAGCCTCGCGGGCGGTCTGATCGGTCTCGCCTCCGGGCGCTTCTCGCTCGGCCAGGTCGCGGTGCCGGTCGGCGTCGGGATCGGTGTCGGCACCGGCGTGCCGATCGTCACCTCGGTCGTGACCGCGGTCATCTGATCAGCGGATCCGGTCACGACAGGAGGGCGGCATGGCTGACAGGTACCTCGTTCCACGGCGGCTCGACGACCCGGAGCTCATCGGCTTCTGGACCATCGACGAGTTTGCAGGGATTCTCATTCCCTTCGCCTGGGGCATTCTCTCGCAGCATATCTTCATCGGTATCGGCCTGGCCGCCGGGGCCTGGCTTGCCTTGCGGAAGGCAAAGGCACGCGGCGCCGGTTCGGCACTGGTGCATGCTGCGTACTGGTACCTGCCCGGGAGCTTTCTCGGGCTGAATGCCACGCCGCCCTCCCACTGCCGCCTGTTGGCGGGCTGAGGGAGGCGACTCATGCGAGCAGAATTCGCGCACGAACAGGCGCAGACCTACCTCCGGCAACGCAACCGCTTTGCCGTGTTGGCAGGTGTCCTGGGCCTCACCACGCTGGTCAGCCTCGGCGCCGCGGTCACCCGCGACGAGCAGGTGGTGCTGGTGCCGATCACCGCCGAGCGGATCACCGTCTCGAGCGGCGGGATCGACGCGCCCTATCTCGAGCTCGTCACCCGCGACACGGCGCTGATGCTCCTCAACCGGGCACCCGAAAGCCTCGACTACTGGATGGCGAACATCTTGAAGCTAGCCGATCCCGTCGCGCACGGCCGCCTCAAGGCCGAGCTCGTCAGAATCGTCGAGGAACAGCGCGGCTCGGACATCAGCCAGGCCTTCGTGATCGCGGAAATGCATGTCGACCCCAAGGCCCTGACCTCGACCGTCACCGGCACGCTCAAGACCTTCGTCGGCGCGCAGGTGATCGCGAGCCAGCGCCGCTCCTTCCGTTTCCGCTGGTCGAAGCGTGGTCTCAGCCTCGCGCTCGCCGGCTTCGAGCAACTTCCCACCGACAAGGAGGAACCCGGCCAATGAGCCTTCTCCCATCTCCCCTCGCTGCTGCGCTTGCCGGAACCGGTCTTGCCTGTTTTGCGATCGGCGCGACAAGACGCCCCGATCCCGGGCTCAAGCTGACCGGCCTCGCCGTACTCGCCTTCGCGCTCGCGCCGGTCCCGGCACATGCCGACCAGTTCGTCGAAGCGGCCGACAATGCGACCATCGACTGCGAACTCGCCCGCGGCGAACTCACCCGGATTGCGCTCATCGATGACGGCTTTGCCAATGTCTCGAAGATCGCGAGCGGCTTTCCCTACAACGATTTCCAGGTGACGCACGAGCCGGTGCGCGGAGACATCTATATCTCCGTGCCTCCGCAGTTTGCCGCTGCCCGGGTCAGCTTTTTTGCGACCAGCAAGGCGGGCTATGTCTACAAGTTCGCCTGCCGCCTCGGCGGCGAAGAAGCGACCCAGCTCTTCATCACCAATCCCGCGCTCGCTAAATCCGCAGGTACCGAATGGGAGACCGAGACCGGACTCGAGGACGCCGCGATCCGCTTGATCGAGGCGATGGCAAGCGATGCCGTCCTGCCCGGGTTCACGGCTCGCGCTGAACTCTCCGCTCCGCGCCGCACCGGCGGGATCGAGGTCCAGCTGGTCGCCGAATACCAGGGCGATGAACTGACCGGACAGCGCTTCCTCGTACGCAACCTCGGCAAGGAGAGCCTTGCGCTTGGCTCCGAGCGAGAGGGTCCCGCAGGCGCGCTCGCCTTTGCCTATGGCCGCGATGCACTCGCTCCCGGTGAAGCGACCAGTGCCTTCCTTGTCTTTGCCAGGGGAGGGCTCGACTGATGGCCGAGGCAACACAGAAGGACGCCGAAAAAAGGCCTCTGCCGGGCTCGCCGGAAGCGCGAGAAAGCGGACGGCGCAACCTCAATTCGCAGATCGCGCAGCGCCAGAAGATGCTGCTCGCCGGGATTGGAGCCATCGCGCTCATCGGCGGCGGGATGTTCATCTTCGGCGGCGACGGCGACGAGGGCGGCAGTGATGCCAATGGTGCGGCGACGATCGACACCGGCGGCCTCGTCAATCGCAACCTCTCGCAGCGCGAATTCGTCGCGAGCTACGGCAACCGGCTCGATGCACAGGGCCGTGCGATCAAGGATTTGCAGCAGGCCCAGCTGCCACGCCCCGAGATCGAACAGGAGCTCGAAGCCCTGCGCAGCGAGAACGCGCAGATGCGCTCCGACGGCCAGGCGGCGATCGACGCGATCTCGGCCGAGAATGTCAATTTGCGTTCACAGCTCAGCGACGCTGCGAAGGCGCCTGCAACCGCACCGCCCCTGCCACCACCACCGGCCTATGGTCCCGGCGTGGGCATGGGCGGGGCTGTCCAGCCACCGCAAGGAGGGCCGGAAGCGCAGGGCGGACAGCTCAGCCTGATGAGTTTCAGCGCGGAGCCGGGCAAGGACGGCAAGCCGCGCGCGGCTGAGACTGCGCCAACCCTGCTGCTCGAAGCGAGCCGCGATTACCTGCCGCCAAACAGCTACGCACCGGCAACAGTCATCGTGGGTGTCGATGCCTCGACCGGCGTTGCCAGCCAGAGCGATCCGCTTCCCGTGGTGCTCAGGATCACCGGACCGGCCCGCTCGGTGATGCGCGGCAACAAGCTGCTCACCACCGATATCACTGGCTGCCTCGTCAATGGCGCGGCGCGTGGCGATCTCTCGGCCGAAAAGGTCTACGTCAAGCTGGTGCGCATGACCTGCGCGCAGCCCGGTGGCCGCTTCGCGGTCAGCGAGGTCAAGGGATTCATCTCCTTTGCCGGAAAGTCGGGCGTGCGCGGCCGCGTGGTCAGCCGCGAAGGCAGCCTTGTCAGCCAGGCACTGCTGGCCGGGATCGTTGGCGGCTTCGGTCGCGGATTTTCCGCCAACGCCAACGGCATCTTCACCGGTCAGGTCGGCGCCAACGGTCAGCGCGAAGCGCTGTCTCCGACCGACATCCTCGCCGGTGGCTTTGGCCAGGGTGCCGGCGAAGCTGCCGACACCGTCAGCCGATACCTCATCGAACGCGCCGAACAATACCAACCCGTCGTCGAGATGCCGACTGGCATCGAGGTCGAGATCGTCTTTCTCGACGGCGTCCACGTCAGGAGCCCCTCCAAATGAACTACAATGACCACCGGCCGGGCCTGAAGGCCCGCGCCGCCCACCTTGCCCTTGCCCTCTCGAGCGCCGCCGCCGTGCTGACCCTCGGCGTCTCTGCCGTCACTGCGATGCCCGCGAGCGCCGCCAGCATGGCGAGCGATGTCGCGCAGGCGCTGAAACTACGGCTGCCCAAGACCCCGATCGATGCGATCAGCTGCGACAGGCTGGGCCCCTGGTGCGAAGTCGTCTCGGGCGATACGCTGTTCTACATCGACGAGACCGCCCGCTATCTCTTCGTGGGCCGTCTCTACGACATGGAAGAGCGGCGCGACGTGACCGCCGCCCGCCTGCTCGAACTCAATCCCGACCTGCTTGCGGCCGGTGCGGCACGCGTAGCGAGCGATGCGACGGCGGGACGCGACGAAGCGCCTGTGCAGGCGGCCGCCAGCCATGTCGACCTCTCGTCGCTTCCAGCTGCCGGCGCGATCCACTGGGGTAACCCCAAGGGCGAACGCCTGGTCGTCTTCTCGGATTTCCAGTGCGGCTACTGCCAACGCCTGACCGCTGAACTCGCCAAGGCCAAGGTCCATGTCGAAGAGCGACCGATCTCGATCTTTGGCGCGGCAAGCCGCAAGATTTCCGAGGCAGTACTGTGCGCCAAGGATCCGGCAAAGGCGCTGCATGCAGCCTACGCCGGCCAGGCTCCGTCGACCGGCAAGACCTGCAAGGACGCCAAGGCACTCGATGCCAACGAAGCCTTCGCGAAGGCCAACGGGTTTGCCGGAACTCCGGTTATCGTGCGCGCCCGCGATGGGGCGGTGCTTCATGGCTACCGTGATGCCGCGGCGATCCGCCGCTTCGTGGCCGAGGGCAAGGGAGAGGCGCAATGAGCCGGCTTCCGATCCTTCGCGCCGTGGTGCTCGCTGCCCCGCTCCTTTTGGCCAGTGGCTGCGCCAGCCTTGGCGGCAATGTGAAAGGCAGTTTCGCCTGCCGCGCTCCCGGAGGGACCTGCGCGCCGACTTCCGCGATCGATGCCGGGGCGACCGGCATCGAAAAGGCTGACACGACAGACGTGCAGCGGACGGTGACCCCGACCGGCGAAGCGGTTCGCCGCCTGCAGGTCGTGCTGACGCCCTACCGTGACGCGGCGGGCCGAGACCATGAGGCGCGCGTCGTTCACCTGACGCTGCCCGAACAGGCAGGGACAGGCTGGCGCGCTCCGCAGGGGCGCCGCGAAGTGCTGCGCTCGTTGGCATCGACCATTGCCGCGACGCGCGAAGGCAACCCCGCACCCGATTTCCAACCAACAGTCACATTGCCGGAACAGCTGTTCATCCCCTCGCAGCCCGTTCCGGCGATGCCCGGCGCTGACGCGCCGGAACCCGGGGGACCTGGCTCGTTTTCCCCTCCCCGCGAGCCGGTCCCCCACCCTGATATGACCGAAGGAGAGAGCCAGTGACGCTATCCCTTGCTGCCGCGCGCGACGCACTCTCGCGGGGCCTGTTTGCCGACACGGCTCGGCCCGAAAAGCCGCAGGCGCATTTCGGGCTCGATATGCTCTCGGACTGGCTGCCCTACCGGGTCTATGACGAGGGGGCGAAGCTCTACCGCAACGCCCGCTCGAAGGGCTTCGTACTCGAAGTCACCCCGCTGATCGGGGCCGACGAACGGACCGGCGAGATCCTTGGTCAGTTCTTCTCCGAAGGCCTGCCGCAGGGTGCCTGCCTCCAGGTCCTGAACTTCGCATCTCCGCGGATCGGCAGCGTGGTCGGCCCCTGGTTCGCTCCGCGCTACGAGCAGGGCGGCATTTACGAGGCGATCGCGAGGGCGCGCACCAGGCGCCTTTACGATCTCGTCTGGACTTCGGGCTCGGCGCATGCGCCCTTCCATGCCCGCAACGTCCGGCTGATCGTCTCGCTCGGCGTGACCGTGCCCGGTAGCGTGACCGATGCCGAACTCTCCGAATGCCGCGAAGGGCTGATGGGCATGCTCCATTCGCTCGGCCTCTCCGCGCAAGAGCTGCGTCCGGGCGGATTGCTGGCGCTGATCGACGAGCTCACCTCGCCGACCACCGCGCACGAGACCGACATCCATGCGTGGAACCCGCACGACACACTCGATGTCCAGGCGATCCGCCGCGACATCGAACTCGAGGTCGGCGACGATCGCCTGATCCTCAGGACCGAGCGCTTCCGCGAGACGGGCCGAGACGAGGAGGGCAATCCCGAAGTCGGCGAATGCTATCCCGACCATTTCGACGTGCGGCATTATGCCGTGCGCTCTACCCCTGAGCGCTGGGCACCCTGGGAATGCGCGCGGCTCATCGGCGACATGTTTACCGACAAGCTGCGCTTCCCCTGTCCAACGGCGACCATGCTGTGCCTCGTCTACCCCGACCAGGAAGCCGCCTCGGCGCGCGCTGGCTTCAAGTTCATGCGCACGACCAGCCTCAGCCAGACCAAGAGCGCGCGCTTTCTCCCCAAGCTCGCCGAACAGTCGGCCGAATGGCGCCACGTCCAGGCCGAACTCCAGGCTGGCAAGAAGCTCGTCAAGCTGTTCTACGGGCTCACCAGCATCTCGCCGCTCGGCCAGGGCGACACGCACGAACGCATCATCAAGGCGATCTACAAGGCAGCCGGATGGGATCTGGCCGACGAGCGCTTCCTCCAGCTGCAGGGCCTCGTCGCTGCCTTTCCCTTGAGCCTTGCCGATGGCCTCGCCGACGACATGGCGCGGTTGAAGCGCCTCAAGACCATGCTCTCGACGACAGCGGCGCATATCGCGCCGATGCAGGGCGAGTACCTCGGCGGCGTGATCCCGCACCTTCTGCTTGTCGGCCGCCGCGGCCAGCCATTCTGGTGGTCGCCGTTCGAAAACACTGCCGGCAATCACAATATCGCGATCTGCGGCAAGTCGGGCTCGGGCAAGTCGGTGCTGCTGCAGGAGCTCTGCGCTGCCTTGCGCGGTGCGGGCGCCAAGGTCGTGGTGATCGACGACGGGCGCAGCTTCGAGCATTCGGTCAAGCTGCAGGGCGGACGCTTCGTAGAGTTCACGCTTGCCTCGGGCTTTTCCCTGAACCCCTTCTCGATGGTCGACGATGCCCGCGCGCACGAAGACGAGGACTACCGACTCGACTGCTTCGCCATGATCAAGGCGATTGTCGGCCAGATGGCGCGTCCCGGCACCGCGCCGAGCGACACCGAGCGCGGACTGATCGACCGGGCCGTAACTGCGACCTGGGAGGCCCTGGGAAGCGGCGCATCGGTCGACGATGTCGCGCATGCGCTCCATGGCTCGGAGAGCGAGGCGGGCCGCGATCTCGCCACCGCAATCGCGCCCTTCTGCCGCGGCGGCAGCTTCGGCGGGTTCTTTGCAGGCAAGGCGAGCTTCGCACTCGACGATGATTTCACCGTCTTCGAGATGAGCGATCTCGCGTCCCGCGAGGAACTGCGAAGCGTCGTCCTTTCGGCGATCATGTTCATGACCAGCCAGGCGATGACGCGCTCATCGCGGGCGACCAAGAAGTTGCTGCTGATCGACGAGGCCTGGGCCATGCTCAAGGGCGGATCGATGGGTGAGTTCGTCGAGACCTACGCCCGCACCGCGCGCAAATATGGCGGCGCGCTTGCGACCGCGACCCAGTCCCTCAATGACTATTACAAGTCCGATGGCGCGCGCGCCGCGCTCGAGAACAGCGACTGGATGCTGGTGCTTCAGCAGAAGGCCGAGACGATCGCCGATTTCAGGGCGAACGCGCGGCTCGACATGGACGACCGCACCGAGACGCTGATCCGCAGTCTCAAACGTTCGGGGACCGAGTACAGCGAGGTCTTCATCAAGGGTCCCGAGACCGAGGCGGTCGGCCGGCTCGTGCTCGATCCCTTCTCTGCGACGATCTACTCCTCCGATCCCGACACCTACGCGGCGATCCAGGACTGCGAACGGCGCGGGCACAGCCTCGCCGATGCCATCCGGATCGTGGCGGGAGGCGGACAATGATGGTCTCGCATCTCGTCGACCGGACCCCTCCGGCCAATCTCCGCAGCCTGCTGCCAATCCTGCAAGGGAGCTGCTTCGTCCTTATCGAGACCGCACGCTTTGCCGCGACTTCACTGCTGATCGTGCTGGGATTGCCGCTCGCGCTGTTCCTGTTTGTTGCGGGCTGGGACCTTGCCGGCCTCTTCACCCAGCTCGCCAATCTGTCGGGCCGCTACCTCGAAGCCGACGGGCTGCGCCGCAGCCTGTTCAGCCAGGACCTCAAGGGCTGCTTCCTCATCCTCGCTGGCGCGGTGACGCTGTTGCGCATGCCGCGCTTCCTGAAGCGGCTCGCGGCCGATCTCGACAACCATCCGGCCAGGGAGGCGAACCGTGACTGAGACGCGCAGATTACCATCCCTCAATCGCCCGCTCTTGCTCAGAATTCTCGGCGTGCTCGCACTCGTGGCCGCGCTGCTCTGGGCAGCCTGGGTCAGCCGCGAGCTGACCGAGCCGCGCCAGCAGATCGTCACCGTCCGGCTTGCCGAGACTATCGCGGGTTTCGTCGATGCCGAAGCGCGTGGGGCACAGGATCCTGAAGCCAGTCAGGCGCGCGTGCTCGCCTTCCTCCAGGCGTCCGAGCGTGCCGTTGCAGAAATGGGGAGCGGTGGCCGCGTGGTGCTGGTCGGCGAAGCGGTGCTCGCGGGCGATGCCCCCGATGCCACCGACGAACTGCGCGTGCGGATCGCCCGCCAGCTTCAGCAGGGAGGCGGTCAGTGACGCACTTTGCCTCTCGTCTTGTCCGCACGATCAAACGGCCGCTTGCCCTGACCGGCCTGGTGCTGCTGCCGCTCGGATGGGGCGCGGTTGACGCCTTCGCAAAAGACCATGCCTTCCTCATCAACGCTAGCCCGAGCCTGCCCAACTGGGCCTTCTGGCTCGACAAGCATGCGCGGATCGAGCGCGGCAGCCTGATCTTCTTCGAGCCGCCGGCAAGCAGGCTCGTCGAAGTGCATTTCGGAAAAGGCGCGCAGCTCTTCGGCAAGCGGGTGCTCGGCGTGCCGGGCGATGTCGTGAGCCACCGCGGTCACGAGGTCTTCATCAACGGTCGCAAGATCGCCGCGCGGCTCGATGAGACCCGTCTCGGCATTGCGCTTCACAAAGGCCCCGAAGGCCCGATCCCGGACGGCTGCTTCTACACCGGGACCGGCCATCGCCGCGGCCTCGACAGCCGCTACGCCGAGATCGGTTTCGTGTGCCGCAGCCAGATCCTCGGCACCGGGAGGGCGATCCTGTGAGCAAGCTCATCCTCCCTGCGGCCCTGCTTGCAGTCCTGCTCTGCCCTGCCGAGGTGCTGGCGCGCGACTATGGCCAGCGCGGCACGGTGTTTCCCGTGATCGAGCGCGACCTTCTCGAGCAAATCCATTCGCGGCTGACGCAGATGGAACGTTCGGGCGAGACCGCGCGGCTCAATGAAGACCTGAAGCGCCGCACGATCGCGCGGGTGGGCCGGCCCGACCCCGTCGCCGGGATCGTCCGGGCCAGCGAAGCCCGGCGCTGGCACTTCGATCCGACGATTACGCTCGCTGCCGATATCCGCGGGGCAAGAGGCGAGCTGATCCATGCCGCTGGCACGAGGGTCAATCCGCTCGACAGCGTCGGCCTTCGCGCCGATCTCCTGTTCCTCGACGGCGACGATCCCGAGCAGCTCGCCTGGGCGCTCAAGCAGGGCGCCAATGCCAAGCTGATCCTGGTGAAGGGCGCGCCGCTCGAGCTGATGAAGGCCCGCCAGCGCCGCTTCTATTTCGACCAGGGTGGCAAGCTCACGGAAAGGTTCGGGATCAGATCGGTGCCCGCACGCGTGCGCCAGCAGGGCCGCCTGCTCGAGATTAGCGAAATCGCGCTGCCACCGAAAAGGAGGACAGCCCAATGACGCACTTAAGAAAGCTGGCGCTCATGCTGGCTGCCATTCTGGGTTTGGCCACCGCAACGCCTGCGATGGCCGATGCCGGTCCCGGTCGCTGCACCGGCAGCTTCGTCAACCCGATCACCGACATCTGCTGGTCTTGCCTGTTCCCGATCTCGATCGGCGGGCTGGACATCTGGCCGTCGAGCCGGCCCGATCCCGACAACCCCGACCTGCCGGTGTGCCTGTGCGGTCTGAGGCCCGGGATCGCCATGGGGTTCTGGGAGCCGGTGCGGCTTGCCGATGTCAGCATGAAGCCGTGGTGCTTCGTGAACCTCGGCGGCATGAAGCTCGATCCGGGCTTCGATATCGGCTTTCGCTCGATCTCGGGTCCGTCGGCGGTGGGCGGTGCAAGCCAGTATTATTCGAGCTGGCACGTCCACTGGTATGCCTATCCCCTGATCTACTGGATGGAGATCGTCGCCGATTTCCTGTGCCTGGAATCGGGCTCGATCGACATTCTCTACATCTCCGAGATCGATCCGCTGTGGCAGGATTCCGAGCTTACGGCGATCATCAACCCCGAGGCCGTGCTCTTCGCCAACCCGTTGGCACTCTCCGCCTGTGCGGCCGACTGCGTCGCCTCGACCGCGAAGCTGCCGATCGACGAGATGTTCTGGTGCGCGGGCTGCCAGGGGTCGATGTATCCGATGAACGGCAATGTCTCGGCCTCGATCGGGCACGTCCAGGCCTCGCGCCTCGTGCTCTCGCGCTTTGCCTACAAGCTTCACCGCGAACTCGTCTCGTGGGGGACGATGGGGTCCAAGGGCCTGTGCGGCAAATATCTCATGCCGGTGATGCGCAAGCAGCAATACCGCTTCCAGGCCACCAACCCTAACCCGGCGACCTCGGGCCGTTATGCCTGCCCGCCCATCGGCGCCTCCACCACCTTTCAATCGGCCGGACAGGTGATCCCCGCCATCGGCGAAGACATGGGATACCTCGTCTGGCGCAAGCGGAACTGCTGCGCGCTATGAACAAGTACCTCCTTCTTTTGCCCGTCGGCCTTGCTGTCACCCTTGGCGGCCTCGCTCTCGCCCAGAGTGCGCCCGAAGGCATCGACCTCGAAGCAATCCGCGAGCGTGCGGCCGAACATGCCGACGATGCGCAGGCGCTCAGCACCAATGTCCGCCAACGCGCCGAGGCGCTGACCGAGGACGCACAGGCTATCCAGGCGCAAGCGCAGGCCCATCGCGCAGCCTATGCGGACAGCATCAAGGCAATCGAGACCGACGCCGTCCTCGACTTCGACGCGATGATCGCGGGGCAAGCCGCCGCCGAGAAGGCATCGCTCGGGGGAGCCCCGCGCTTCATTGCCTTTGCCAGCCTGTCGATGCCGCCCGAGGCGCTGAAAGCACTGGTCCATGACATGACCAAGGCGGGAGGCGTCACCGTGCTGCGCGGTTTCCCGCAAGGAAACAGCGAGGCGTTCAAGAAGCGGCTCGCCGCCATCTGGAGCAGCCGCGACGCGGCCGGTTCGCTCGGCATTGATCCAAGGCTGTTCCGCGCCTTCAACATCGAGGCCGCACCGAGCTTCGTCATGCTGAGCACCGAGTTCAGCCCATGCGACGGGTTCGATTGCACCAGCGAGGTGCCGCCACACGACCGTATCGGCGGCAACATCAGCGTGGGCGAAGTCCTCGAGACCTTTGCCTCGGGCAAGGGTCCGGGCGCCGAGCTTGCCCGCCTCCATCTGCGCCAGCTCTCCAGGGAGGAACAGCCATGACCGGCAGAACCCTCGCCAATCTTCTTGCCGCAGTCGTCGCTCTCACCGGCGCGGCTTCCATTCACGCTCAGACCCGCGACGAAGCCCGGGCCGACGGCAAGGACTTTGCCACCGAGCTGCTGGGCGAGGCGCGCGAGGCAGCAACGACCAACCCCGACGCGGCTCGCGTTCCCAATTTCGATCCGCAAGCGACGCGCGACCTGCAGGATCTTGCACGCGATCCCGACCAGATCGAGGCCCGCGGACGCAGCGCGGCGACGACCAGCACGCCGATGCGGACCATCCGCGACAGCATGGCCAATCGCGCAAGGTTCGAGCCGAACGAGATCGAGGACGTGATTGCCCGCAGTCTCGCCATCAACGAGACGCCGCTCGACTACACTAGCGGCATGGCAATTTCGGGCAGCCAGGGATCGTGCGTTCCGCTGCCGCCTGGTTCGGGGTCGGCGGGCACCTATACCGCGACCTGCAATACGGGGACGCGGATCGATCAGTCGGTTGGCCAATGCACGGTCCCGCTCGTCGCCGCTGTCAGCCAGCAACCGCAGTATCATTACCTTTGCAGCCCATTGGGCAGCTTCAACCTGTCAGGTGAGCCGGATTGCGAAGAGTTTTCGGGCGCTCTTTGCCGGGTGACCGGACACCGGGACGGTCCTTGCCTGCAGTGGGGATGGTCCGGCGGCCGCAAGTGGTGCACCGAGCCCGGTGATCCCCTTACCGAGCTGACCTGCGACGAAGAGGTCGAAGGACAAACGCCCTACCGCATCGCCACGGCGACCACCGTCACAACGACCCCTGACGAAAGCCAGTGCACGGGTCTTGCGGACAATAGCGATTGCACGCTGGACGCCGAGATCTGCACCGATGCCGATCCGCAGACCCGCGTGATCGACGGCGTCTCTGTCACCAGGCCCTGCTGGGAATGGCAACGCAGTTACACCTGCATTGCGCGCGAAGCGGCGACCGACTGCTCCGACATCGAAAGCCAGGGGACCTGCCGCTTCGTCCGCGAGGAATGCCTCACCGACGAAGACCCCTGCGAGACCTGGGAGCGCATCTACGAGTGCCCGCTTCCCGGAAACGACAGCTCCACCCAGTATGTCTGCGACGGCGATGTATATTGCATCGACGGCAGCTGCGAGACGATCGAGCGCACCGCGAACGACGAGTTCAAGGATGCCGTCACTGCGCTCCATGCGATGGACGAGGCCCGCGGACAGTTCGATCCCGAGACGCTGACGCTGTTCCGCGGCACGCGCAACACCTGCTCCTCCAAGGTTTTCGGGGTGCTCAACTGCTGCAAGGGCAAGGGCTTCCCACTCATCCCCGGAATCAGCCTGCTGGTCGCGCTCGGCTGCAACCGCGAGGAAGTGCTGCTCCACGAACGCGATGCGCAGGGACTGTGCGCTTATGTCGGGACCTATTGTTCGGACAAGTTCCTCGGCGTCTGCCTGACCAAGAAGAAGGTCTACTGCTGCTTCGAGAGCAAGCTCTCGCGGATCTTGCAGGAACAGGGCCGTCGCCAGCTGCCCAAGCCGTGGGACAAGCCCAAGGAAGAGCAGTGCGAGGGTTTCACTCTCGACGAGTTCGCCCGGCTAGACCTCAGCCAGATGGATTTCAGCGAGGTCTATGCCGAGTTCACCGAGGCTGCGCGGCTTCCCGACGAGCTCGAGACCAGCATCCTCATCCAGCAGAAAATCGAAGACTATTACGCAAGGAGTGGCCAATGACGCGCCGCCAATCACCGCCAATGCTGGCCCTCCCAGTATTGGCTATGTGTCTCGCTGCACTGCTTCCCGTTCGGGCAGTTGCCCAGGACGCGCGCCAGGCAGAGCCAGCTGCGTCGGCAGACAGCCTCTACTGCGAGCAGCGCAGGCTCGGCTACTGGTTCTACTGCGTCAGGCCGGAGCCGAAAGCCGAGCCGCAGGTCGCACAGTCACCGGCCGAGGTAACCGCCACACAGGAACTCGACGCGGTCACGGGGGAACTGCGCGAACTCAAAGCGCGCGCGATCCTCTATCCGACGCCGGAAAACGTCACCGCCTACATCCGCTTCCAGCGTGCCCAGCTCGACCGGGCTTCGTTGTTCTCCGATGTCTGGCAGCGCGCGATCTGGCAGGATCCCGAGCTCGACTACACGCTCGAGAGACCGGTGGGCGCGCTCGCCAAGAAGCAATGGCAGGACGCACGCGCTGCCGACCGCGATGCGGTGATGGCCAGGCTCTCCGAGCGCTATGGCCTGTTCTACTTCTTCGCCCAGACCTGCGGCGCGTGCGAAGTGATGAGCCCCATCGTGCGTTCAGTGGCGGACCGCTGGCATATCACTGTCCGGGCGATCTCGACGGATGGCGGACCGTCACGGCACTTCCCCGACTACAAGGTCGAAAGCGGCCAGCGGCCGCGCATGGGGCTCGAGCCCGGCATCACCCCAGCGCTCGTGCTGTGGGACAGCGTGGCCAGGCGCCCGATCCCGATTGGATACGGCGTGCTCTCGGCCGACGAGCTGCAGGACCGCATCTACCTCCTCACCTCGAAGGAAGCCGGACATGATTACTAGCATCCGCAATGCGGCGCTCACTATAGCTGCCGCCAGCATGGTCGCGTCCCCCGTCGCCGCAAACGTCGGTGATAGCATGGACCGTTTCATGGACGACATGGGCGCTGCGGCCAATGTCACCGGGCCGAGCGCGTTCGAAGGACAGTCGGCGGGCTATTACAGCCTCGGTAATGTCTGGACGCGCTTCCCGCAAAAGACGACCAACATCGCCAATCTCCAGCTGCCGCGTGCTCGCGCTGGTTGCGGCGGTATCGATATCTTCGCCGGGTCTTTCTCCTTCATCAACGCGAGCGAGATGGTCGCGCTCTTGAAGGCCGTCGCGAACAATGCGGTGGGGTTCGCCTTTAGTCTGGCGATTGATACCGTCTGCCCCGAGTGCTCGAAGATCATGCAGGAGTTCAGCCAGAAGGCGCAGCTCATGAACAATCTCTCGATCAACTCCTGCGAGATGGCGCAGGGGCTGGTCGGCGGTGTCTGGCCCAAGGGCGATCTCGCCGACAAGGCAATCTGCGAAGCGATCGGCAATTCCGAAGGTATCTTCACCGACTATGCCGCGGCGAAACACGGCTGCGGGACGCGCGGCCAGCGGGCCTCGACCAACGAGGGCGCCGGCGCCGACTATGCCGACGTCAATCCCGGTGTGCCGCGCAATTACACCTGGCATGTCCTCAAGCAGAGCGCCTTCTTCAACCCCGGTGGCACCTTCGACCGCGACCTTGCCGAATATGCGATGACGCTCATTGGCACGGTGATCTACGTGCCGCCCCGCGACGACGAGCCGGGCAAGTTCGTGCCTTTCGCCGGCGACGCCTCCTCGACGCTGGTGACCGCACTGCTCGACGGAACACAGGGCCAATCGGTGCGGGTGTTCCAGTGCGACGAGCCCGACCAGTGCCTCAACCCCACCTTCCAGCAGATGAGCCTCTCGAGCGCAAAGGCCATCCGGCCGCGCGTTGCCCGGCTCATTGGCAGCATGGTGGAGGCCATCCGCAGCGATACCGCGATCGGCGACGAGGAGAAGGAGCTGCTCCAGGTGGCATCGGTGCCGCTCTACAAGATCCTCACCGTTCAGGCGGCCTATGGTCGCGGGATGGCAACCGACGACCGCGACACGCTGGCCGAGATAGCCAGCATCGATCTACTCTATGCCATCCTCGAACGCATCACCGCAGAGGCCGGACGCTCGATGGCGAGCTTCATTGCGGCCGATGAAGCGAAACTCGCGATTTGGCGCGCGCAGGTCGCCGAGGTGCGATCGAGCCTCGCCCAGCGGCAAGCGACCGGACAGGCGCGGGTCTCCGCGATCATGCAGATCATCGAGAAGACCGCGATGATCGAGAACATGCTCGCCGCCTCGATGTCGCCGTCGATGGCCGCCGCGCTCGACTGGTCGCGCGGGATGCAGTCCCGCTCCATCGTTCCATAAGGGTCAGGCAGCATGGTCGAGATTTTCACGGTCGGCGGCGGCGAGTACATCGTCAATGTCCTCAACGCCGTTGCCGCCTGGACCGGTGCGGGCGGCTACAAGAGCCTCATTCAGGTCGCACTGGTGATGGGCATGGTGCTCGCGGTCATCGTGGTCGCGTTCAACCAGGACTGGCGGGCCTGGCTCAACTGGTTCCTCGGTGCGACGCTCATCTACATGTGCCTGATGGTGCCGCGCATGGACGTCCATGTGACCGACCGGGTCAATCCCAGCCTTGCACCGGCAACGGTCGCCAATGTCCCGCTCGGGCTCGCCCTGATGGCAAGCTTCACCAGCCAGGCGGGAGACTATCTGACCCGCTCTGCCGAGCTCGTCTTCGGCCTGCCGGACGACCTCAACTACTCGAAGAACGGAATGATCTATGGCGCGCGGCTGCTTGAATCGACGCGCAGCTTGCGCATTTCCGATCCGGAGTTTGCTGCGAACTTCGATGAGCATGTCCGGCAATGCGTGTTCTACGATCTGCTGCTCGGCCGCTATTCGATGAAGGAGCTGTCCGAGAGCGATGACATCTGGACGACGATCGCACCGGGGAGCGCGGCGCGCGCGCAGAAATTCCTGACCCGGCAGGCCGACGATAGCGTGACGGCTTCGATCATCACCTGCCGCGAAGCCTACACCGCGCTGTCGGGGCAATGGGCGAGCCTCATTGACGAGATGACGCTTGTCGCGGGGCGTCAGCTCTATCCGCGCCAGACCGAAGCGCTCGCCAAGGCCAAGCTCATGGCCGACCTCCCGATTGCCTATCAGTATCTCACCGGTATCTCGCGCAGCGCGAGCGACATTTTCCGCCAAGTGCTGACGATCAATGCCATGAACCAGGCCATGCACGGCTTTGCAGGGGCGAGCGGCACCGGCAGCATTGACGTCTTCGCGCAGACCCGGGCCGATATTCAGACCGAGCGGACCTATTCCTCGATCGCGCATAACGCGATGAAATGGGTCCCGATCCTCAATGTCGTGCTGACAGTGGTGTTCTACGCGCTGTTCCCTGTCCTGTTTCCGTTGTTCCTGATGCCGCGGACCGGACCCATTGCATTGAGAGGTTACGTCACCGGCTTCTTCTATCTTGCGGCGTGGGGACCGCTCTTCGTCATCCTGCACATGATCCTGATGTTCAAAGGCGCGGGCGATGTCACCGCCGCTGGTGGCAGCACGGGCCTTAGCCTCGCGACCTTTGCCGGCATGAGCGACGTCAACAGCGATATCGGCATTTTGGCGGGCTATCTTGTTGCCTCGATCCCCTTCCTTGCCGGTGGGGTGGCGCGCGGTGCGCTCGCGATCTCGGGCCAGGCAACAAGCTATCTCAACCCAAGCCAGAACGCGGCCGAGGAAGCCTCGCGCGAAGCGAGCACCGGCAATGTCTCGCTTGGCAATTCGAACATCGACAATTCGACGGTGTTTTCCCGCCAGTTTGCGCAGGGTAATCTTGCCCCCAACATCGCCTATGGCGCCACGCAGACGCGTGGTTTCAGCGACAGTGGCACGCAGACTACCAGCTTCCCCGATGGCGAGTTCGCTGCTGTCCCGAATTCAAGCTATCCGTTCACACCGACTCTCGGGCAGGACTTCACCGGCCGCCTTGGAACGATGGCGAGCCAGAGCCGGACGCAGAGCGAGACCTATGCCAACCTCGCCCAGCAATCGACGAGCTCTGCGCTCACCCGGTTCAGCGAGATCCGCAACGCCTACAGCCAGGGTCAGAGCTCCGATACAGTCAGCGGCGTCGGCACGAGCGACAGCATCGGCACGGCATTTAGCGAAGTCGACAATGCTTCAAGGACGCTCCAGCAGCAGTTTGGCCTGTCGCGGCGCGCGTCCGACGACATTACTGTATCCTGGTTCCTAAATGGAGAAGCTTCCGCAGGCGTAGGAGGCAATTTGGGGCCAGCAACTCTTGGAGCCAAGGCGACTGGCGGTCGCAATCAATCGTGGACGGACAGCGATATCGGAATCGCCTCGGAAGACCGTGGCAGGATCATGGGAACGCTGCGTCAGCTTTCCGACAGTCGCAACTGGTCGAACACGCGTGAAGGCTTCCTGCGCGAGACGAACTCGAGCTCGGTATCGCAAGTGTCGACCAGTTCGTCGGGTCTCAGCCGATCGCTGACCGAAGCCGAAAGCTACACGCGAGAGGCGCGTCGGGCCGAAGAGCTGGCCAGCCGCCTCGAGAACCAGGCCAGCTGGTACGAGGCCAACAGCGCCGCAGGCACGCTTAACCTGAGCCAGGCTTATCGCGAATGGGGCATGGCCGAGATCGAAGCCAATCGCGATTATTACGGGCCGGTTCGCTTCGACGACATCGAGTTCCAGATGAGCGCCCGCGGCCAACAACTGCAATCGCGGTTTGTCGAAAGCTATGCTGGCCGCCTGCAAGACGACATCGAAGCCGACCTTTCGCTGCCAGACTTCGCTCCTGTCAGCCGCCCCGGGATCGGAACTGCTGGACAGGTGCGCGCAAGAGGAGCCGTGGGCTCTGCGGGTGGTCGCTTAATGCCCGATGCTCCTGATCGGTCTAACGTTGCGGATGAGGTCGAGCGGGTTCACCAGCAGGGTCGTGGAAGGATTGGTACCGTTCGAGGTTACCTGGACCGCCAGACGCAGGGCGCCACGGGCGCAAGCGAGGAAGCGGCAGATGATGTGAAGGAGTGGTAAGGTTCAGAGGACCAGATCGTAGACGATAACGAAAATCACAAATGCTACAAGCAGCGTGAGCACCGTGATGATCTTCGCCCGTCCCCAGGGGTCGGCCCAAGCCTTCCTCCAAGAGTATGACGTGAGGCGATTTTCGGAGATGGCACGGTCGATCTCTCGTAAGCCCTTCCAGTCCGTCTGGTCATTGCGACCCTTCTCATCATCCATTTCCATCACTCCGACCTAAATAAAGTAGCAATTTTGATGCATTATCGGTGATAAGCGAATTTAGGTCTCGATATTGACACATTAAGTGCCTTCATGTAAAGACGCAAAATCGCTACACAACGCTCCATATTGGAGATAATGTCTCGATAATGCCACATTATGATTCACCAGATCTTCGCCCTCTCTCGGTACTGCTATCCGACCTCGGGAAGCAGATCGAAGCATATCGCATATCACGCAATCTCAAGCAGGCCGAGCTTGCGGAAATGGCTGGCATCTCGCGTTCAACGCTCGCCCGCCTGGAAGCCGGCAATGGCGGGACCATCGATAGCCTTGCCAGGATCATGCGTGCGCTTGAAATTGAAGACCGCCTTCTGGATGTCATGCCGGACGCCAAGCGGAGCCCGCTCGATCCCCGGTCCGACACCGGCAAGGCGCGGCAAAGGGTGCGCAAGTCTTCTGAAGGTGAGGCTGGCGAGGAATGGAGCTGGGGTGACGAGGCCCCATGACGCGTGCCGTAGTCAATCTCTGGGGCCGTCAGATCGGCGCCGTCCTGTGGGATGAGGATCGGGATGTCGGGGTTTTCGAATACACTCCGGAATTCAGCCGCAGCGGTATCGAAGTCGCCCCGCTCACAATGCCCCTGCGAAGTGGCGTCTACGACTTTCCCGCGCTGAATTACGAGACCTTCAAAGGGCTTCCGGGCATGCTGGCCGACAGCCTACCCGACAAGTTTGGCAACGCCCTGATCAATCGTTGGCTTGCTGAGCAGGGCCGCACAGCCGAAAGCTTCGATCCGGTCGAGCGCCTTTGTTACACCGGCCGCAGAGGCATGGGCGCGCTCGAGTTCGAGCCTGCGACCGGTGAGCGCCGTGAACAGGGTCGGCCGGTCGATATCGCTCCGCTTGTCGAGCTCGCCAACAGGGTCATTGCCGCGCGTGAAGAACTGGCCGGCGTACTCAAGGGTGAAGATGATCATCGCGCACTTCAAGAGATCTTGCGCGTCGGCACCTCTGCTGGTGGTGCCCGGGCCAAGGCCGTCCTCGCCTGGAACGAGGCGACCGGAGAATTCCATTCAGGGCAGCTGACTGCAGGGCCCGGCTATACGCAATGGCTCGTCAAATTCGATGGCGTGTCGGGCAATGCCGACAAGGAACTCGCCGACCCGATGGGCTTCGGCCGGCTTGAATACGCCTGCTATCTGCTAGCCCGAGAGGCTGGCATCGACATGGCTCGCTCTCGCCTGCACGAAGAAGGCGGGCGCGCACATTTCATGACCCAGCGATTCGACCGCACGCCTGACGGCAAGAAGCTTCACATGCAGTCGCTTTGCGCAATGCGCCATTTCGATTTCAACCTCGCTCGGGCATACAGCTACGAGCAGGCGATCGAGACCATCCGCATGCTCGGCCTCGGGCGCGAAGCGATCAAGGAGCAGGTGCGCCGCGCGCTGCTCAATGTCTTCATTCGCAACCAGGACGACCACACCAAGAACATCGCCTTCCTCATGGATAGCTCGGGTCACTGGAGCCTCTCGCCCGCATTCGATGTCGTCTACGCCTACAATCCTGACGGGGACTGGACCAACGAGCACCAGATGTCTCTGGCCGGCAAAACGGACGGTTTCGAGTTCGACGATCTTCTAGAATTCGGGAAATTTGCCGATCTCAAGACAGCCGAAATCAAATCCATTGCCTCAGACATTCGTTCAGCCCTCGCGAAGTGGAGCGAGTTGACGCGAACTGCCGGTGTTCCCCCAAAAATGGCACTCAAGGCTCAGAACGGCTTCCGCGACATTCCTCTGAGATGAGCTGACCCTGCCCCGAATGGTTTGCGCGCCTAAAGCAAAGCGGTTGAACCAAAGCGCTTTCCAAGGAAGGCCTGCACTTCGCTCATGGGCATTTCCGGTGAAGAGTTGCCACTCCGAACGTACAGCTTTTCGGATTTTAACCCGTTCTTGTCTGCAACGCTGATGACCACCGCAGCATCGGCTGGCCTAACATCGATCTGACAAATTTCGCTGCCCTCCACTTCGGGGAATGCAATCTTCAGTTTCGAAGCGGTGAAATTTTGCCCGAATGCATCGGCAAAAAGGTTGCGCAGGTGAATTTCAAACCGGTCTTTGTCAGCATCGCCCAGCGACGCATAATCATGATCCAGACCGACTGCTTCACCGACATCGGAAACGCCGATGAGCAGTGTGCCGCCACCATAACTATTGGCAAATGCGGCAATAGTTTTGACAACGACCTGCTCGAGCCCCTTGTTGACCTTAGCTTCCTTGATATCCCAACGCAAAGTTTGCTTGAACTCCAACTCTTCGCTTTCACCCTCGGCAATCATCTCAGCCAGTGTGATGGGTGCCTCCGCCTCTTTGGTTTCGGTGATCGAGCTCAAGAACCCATTCAATGCATTCGCCAGCATCGTTCGCCTAGTGTGGAGAAAGCTCTCGTAATTCTCGATTTTCCAGAGCTCTGGATCTGAAGGGATGCATTGCTTGGCTAGCGCATCCGGATTCTTATCGTCGATTTCTGCAAGATAATCTTCTGCGTTCGTCGCACTCTTCGCCCGATTGGCGATCTGTGTGAGAATGGCGCGATTGGTGATCTCTTGCGCGAGGGAATACTTCAAACGGTTCTCTTTGCCGTATCCAGCGTCGCGCAGCTTAGAGAACGGGAAAATGTGGTCGTTTTCGAGCTGATATTTCTTTCCCATCGGTTGAGCCAATTTGACGCCTGTCGTCAGACAAGTTGCGCCCTGACTCTTGAAGTACCATCGCATCATCGGAAACAGGGGATGCGATATCGCGCGCCCAACGAACTCGTCGGCGACAATCTCAAGGGGCCGTTCGTCCTTTATGACCTGCAGCAGCTCATCGAACGGTTGATCGGATTCCTTGATCACGCGGAGGTCCCGATCGAGCTTTTGGGGCAGCTGAGAGATGTAGCGATAGCGGATCTGGGAATAGTAGAACCACTTGACCAGCTTCTTAATCTGCATCTCAGAGAGGTGGCTATCCTGTTGATAGCAATAAGCAATGATCGGTATCAGCGCATACACCGAGTTGATTTCGTCCGTATGGTCGACGAATGCATGGGACTGCATGATATTGGCAACGTAATCGAGAGTTTGCTCTTCGAGCTTTTTCCAAGCCGCCCGAATAGGCGCATCATTGGCCTGGTCATGCAGAAGTCGCATATTCGAACCGGAATCGTGCAAACAGGCAAGCAGGGCGTAGACGACAAAATCAAGTTTGAAGACGTAACCCCTGCCTTCGAGTTCGGTCAATTTTGCCTTGAACGTGTCACGCGCCTGAGGCCAATAACCTGAAATTTGGGCTAGAGCCAATTCGGCCTCGGTCAACGAGACGCCGCTCGCATTGACCTTATAGAAGATGTCGATCGCTTCGCGAATTGTCGCCTTCACCGGTATCGTTTGCTCGGGGAACTCCCGGTCAAGAATGTTCTCAATGGATTTCACGTTGTCGTCGATCAGATCGTCGCGTTCGCGAGTCACCTCTTCGCCCTTGTCCTCCAAAGCGCGGACGACATCCTTAGCTCGGATCTTGCGCTGAAAAATATCGGTCAGATTCTGCCAACGCGGATCGTTCTCCATCTTGAGCTTCTTGTAGTACTCCAGCTCTCTGGTCTCGACATTCACATAAAGGCCGCGCGTGTCGTTGAGAATTTCCGGAGCAGTATAGTAGGGTGGCAAACCACCGCGAATGAGCATGTACAAGGTTGTCAGCCGCTGCTGCCCGTCCAGAAGGATCCTTACAGCGCCCTGCTTCTCATCGTATTTGTGAGGCCCCTTCAATTCGGGAGGGTTGTTGGTCTCCCAGGTCAGCATCGTCCCCGTTGGATATTCCTTGATAAGGGAGTCCACCAACTGCTTCGCATCGTCGCGCTTCCAAACGTACTCGCGTTGGAAGGCCGGTACAAAGAGCTGCTTCTCATCGATTTTATCCAAAGCCTGAGAAATTTTCACGGTCCGCCCCAATATAACTTAGATGTGCTTCATAACCCCATCAACGGAGGTCGCTTTGACGAACTTTGCGGGGTTGGATTCTGCCTCGATCGCATTGAAGTGCTTCTCTCCGCATTTGATCTTGGCGCCTTCTTGATGACGTAGGTCATCCCACCAGCTGCTGCTCTTAGTCTCGACGACAAAGAAGAGCTTCTCCTCACCATCTTGTTCAACCAGAACTGCCCAGTCGGGATTATATGTTCCAAGCGGAGTCGGGATTTTGAACCACGCCGGGAGCTTGGCGTAGACCTTCACAGCATCATTGCTTTCTAGGTCTTCCGCGAAGGATTTTTCGGTGCCTTCGGAATCGTAGACCACGTACTCAAAAACGGATTTTTCGGCCTTCACCGCATTCTTCATGTAGCTCTTGAGCTCTTCTTGTTCGAACAGCTCCTGGCAATAGAAGTGGTCGTCACCGATGCGTCGGTACTTGATGCCATCGACCAATGCCAAGCGCTTGGTGCGAATGATCGCTTCGGCAGCTTGATCGATGAACTGCTGCGGGTTGCGTTTGAAATCGGGCAACCGGTCGCTCTTGATCAGAATGTCCACGATGCTCTTGCGGGTCAGCTGAGTGCGATCTTGGAGTTCGGTAATGATGTCAGGCAGGTCGATGTCGTCTTCATTGATCGTCGTATAGTTGCCGACATCGCCATCCTTGGCCTCGACGCCGCCTTTGCCGATTTCGATCCCGGCCTTGCGGAAACGGGCGCGCGTCTTGGTAATCGGTTCGCTATCTCGAATGGCGATTGAGCAGTCTTCGATCAGCTTCACATTGTCGAATTCGACCCGATAGGTCGTCTTGTGCTTGATCCGGTCCCACAGGGCTTTGAACTCAGGACTCTGGAGCACGGCTTCGCGGGTGCGGATGATTTTACGCTCGTCCGCGTTCTTGATGTCGAGACGCCCTGCAAGCTTCTTGAGGATCGCCTTGATCTGGTCGGCTTGCTCAGCAAACTCATCTGGAATCTCTAGTGTACCGTCCTTGAGCGCAGCCTTGAGGCTGTCCTGGACGCGGCCCTTGCTATCGATCAATTCGGCTTGCTTGAGATGCTGCCAGAGCTTTTCAGATGCATCTGCACCCAAAGGCTTGGCTTCGCCGTCTTCGCCTGTGACCTGGATCGCCGCGAATTGGTGAGGCTCGACGATGCCGAATTTGATGCCAGTATCTTTCTCAATCTCGCTCTGAAGGTTCTTGGCGAACTCCTCGTAGCTCTCGGTCGCCACAACGGTCAGCGTGTTCACATCATTGCCACGCAGACGCTGGCCTGATTGGTCAACGCACAAGCGCAATCCGCGCCCGATCGTCTGGCGGCGCTCTCGTTCGGTACCCATGTCGCGCAGCGTACAAATCTGGAAGACATTCGGGTTGTCCCAACCCTCGCGCAGGGCAGAGTGGGAGAAGATGAACTTCAGCTTGGTATCGAAGCTGAGCAGCTTCTCCTTGTCCTTCATAATGAGGTTGTAGGCGCGCTCAGCGTTGTCGCGATTAGTCTGATTGTTCTCGGCGGTGTCGGTCCAGCCACCTTTCTTGTCGATCGAGAAATAACCGTTGTGGAGCTCTTCAACCTCTTCATCCAGATCGATGCTGGCAAACAGTGTCTGGTAGTCAGGCAGCTTAGCGAGCCGACGATATTCCTCTTCGAACATCTCGGCGTATTTGCCTTTCAGCACATTCCCTTCGTCGTCATATTTCCGGTAGTGCTCAACGCTGTCGATGAAGAAGAGGCTAAGCACCTTGATCGGGCGCCCAGTCTCCTTGAAGCGCAGTTCCTTATCCAAATGCTCTTTGATCGTGCGACGGATCATGAGCCGCTTCTGCTCATCAGGATCGACGCCGCCATGGGACATGCCCGGCTTGAGCGTCTTGTCGAGACCCGGACCCTTGAGCTCGATCGTCTCTTCGGGACCAACCGTGATCGTCCCAATCTGCATATTCTCGTAGATGGCTCGGCCCGTGAGCTGCGCCAGATCGTCTCCGTCTTCGACGGTCAAAATCTTCCGCTTCACATCCTTGCCGCTAGCGATATCGAGCTCGACCTTGGCCGTGATCGATCCGTGCCTATTGTGCGTCGAAAGCAGCTTCACGTAAGGCTTGTTGTGCCCGCCTTCGATTTCGAGCGAAGCGACTTCGATTTGCTTCACCAGGCCGCGTTCATAGGCATCCACCGCGTCCAGGCGATAGACCATGTGGTGCTTATCGACGTGGGTCGCTGAATAGCGAAGCGTGCAAAGCGGGTTCATCGCCGCAAGGGCTGTCTTACCGGCACCTTTAAGACCGCCATCTACGCTTTGCGGCTCATCAACGATGATGATCGGATTGGTCGCTTTGATCAGGTCGATCGGCTTCTCGCCACCGGTGTTCTCACTCTCTTTGTAGAGGTTGTTGAAGTCCTTCTTGTTGATCGCGCCAACCGTGGTGACCATGATTTGGATCGTCGAGCTGGTGGCGAAGTTGCGCACCTGGCCAAGCTTCGAGGAGTCATAGAGGAAGTACTCGTACCCCTTCGCTTTGGGGTAGAGGTTCTCGAAGTGGTCGCGGGTGATTTCGAGCGTTTTGTAGGTGCCTTCCTTGATGGCAACCGAGGGCACGACGATCACGAATTTGGTGAAGCCATATTCCCTGTTCAGCTCAAAGATAGTGCGCAGGTATACGTAGGTCTTTCCGGTCCCGGTCTCCATCTCGACGGTGAAGTCACCGGACTGGAGTACTTTGTCCTGGGAAAGGCCATTGCCAAGCTGGACCTCAGCTAGGTTCTCAAGCAGCTCTTCATCGATGAGCTGTAGGCGATTGCCTACGCCGAGATCGCTCTCCACAAGCCCCAGAGTGGCCTGAGGGCCGCTTTCCGGACGATAGGTAACGGTGAACTCGGACCGGGAGATTTCCTGGCCTTTGAACAGCTCGACAACCGAGGCAATGGCAGCCTGCTGGTAATCGAGATTGTCTTCGAAATGGAGTTTCATCTCAGGCATACTCGATCAGTTACAGGCTACGGACGTGAGTTATGCCATTTTGCTCAAGGATGGCGGCCATGTTGCTCTTCGCAATGTCATCCTCGAAAGCGCTGTCACGGAAGAAGACATGCGTGTCCGTCTCTGGCTCCAGCTCTTTGTGCCAATCGAGGATGCCTTGCGCCAACTCATCGACCTGATCCGAAGTGATCGACTCCGCCAAACAAGCGAAGAGTACGCCAAAACCGACGCTGTGAAATGGCGTCCCGGCAATCGTCCTCGTCTCAACAGGCGTAGAAAGATCGACTCCTCGCTTCAGGAGAATTTCGAACAAAAGATCGTCGTTGGTTCTTCCAAAAACAATGTGGCCCTGATGATCCAGTAACGATCCCTCTAGATCAAATTTGTTTGGATCCCAAAGCTTCAGATTAGAACTACTCAGACGGAAATAGCGGAAGCCTGCATCGTCAACCTGGGAACCGAGTGCATTGGCTGCACGTCTAATTCTTTCAGCAGATAGTGCTGCAATGTCCGAAAAGCCCTGCTTACCTGCGACTGTACTTGGATCAATGGGCTCTGGTAACTGAACCTGGATGAAGCGACGCGTGCCCCCATCTTCCGCGTTGGCCCTTAAGACTGCATCAGCTGTAGTCGATGAACCTGCAAAAAAATCGATGATGAGATCATCCTTTTCTTCGCTTTGGGTAAGCTCGATCATCCTCCTGACCAAGCGAGTTGGCTTTGGATTATCGAACATTCCGCCCATGTCCAAGGCTTTGAGCTCATTCGACGCTTCATGGTTGTGACCAACCTCATCGTACGTCCAAAGTGTTGTAGGAGTTACTCCTCCTTTGATTTCACTCAGGAAGCTTTTCCGCGAAGGGGTCTGATCGCCAGACGCACCAAACCAAATCTCGTCGTTTTGATCCATTTGGGCCATCGAAGCGTCATTGAAGCGCCGATAGGTTCCCGCAGGCGGTTTCCAAAATTTCCCATTCTTAAAAGTGTATCCAGAGGTGTTTGAGCCGCTTTTCGCATGAAGCGGCGTGGCCTTCCAAGGCCCCTTTGAATGTCCGTCAGGGTTCTTATAGGCGCGAAGCTGATCTTCGGAGCGTGGCAGCTGATTGACCGAGAAGCTTTCTTTGTTTTTGGCGTAACACAGGACATGATCGTGGTTATCAGAGAACCACTTCGCGTCGTTTGCTCGTGTGTACTTTTTTTGCCAAATTACGTTGGCCACGAAGTTTTCTTCGCCGAATACTTCATCGCAAGCCTTGCGAAGGTTTGCCTGCTCGGCATCGTCAATCGTTATGAAGATCGCGCCCTCGGCACACAGTAGGTTCCTCGCCAGACGCAACCTTGGATACATCATGTTGAGCCAATTCGTATGCCTTCTTCCAGCCGCCTCTGTATTAGACGAAAACTTCAATCCATCGCTGTCAACTTGCTGCGTATATTTTAAGTACGTCTGTAGATTATCTTGGAACCTGTCGGGATATATAAACTCTTTGCCGGTGTTATAGGGCGGGTCAATGAATATCATCCGGGCCTTATTTGCATAACTCTTTTGTAAGAGCTTTAGCACTTCAAGGTTGTCACCCTCGATAAAGAGATTTCGGGTATGTTCCCAACCGACGCTTCCTGAGGGGTATGGCAAGAGAGTGCCAGCACTTGGCGTCAGCGCGGCCTGCCTAGCCTTCTTTTTCCCATGCCAATCGAAGCCGAATTTCTCTTCACCTTCGGCAAGGACGGAAGAGTCACCCAAAACCTGCCGCAGCACATCAAAATCAATGCCATCTTCGCAGAAAACTTCCGGCATCATTGACCGCATTGCGTCCAGATATTCGGTCGAGATTTCCTGGCTTTGGCCCTCGGCGGCAGAAAGCTTTTTCATAAACTAAACCTAATCATTATAGTATGTTAGAGGATATTTACCAGCACGTTCACGCGATTTTGGTTATAGCCTCAATGAGCATGCTCACAATGGATTCATCGGAGCTAGTCAGGCCTGCAATTTCTTTCATTGTCACGCTTTGCATGCCTCCATCTCCGGCTTCAATCTCCTCAACAAGGACCATATTGGCCGTTCGCTCCACAGAGTAATAAATGACGAACGTTGGGATCGAAAAATTCGGGATGGCCTGCTGTGCAAAGATGCCTAGCCTGTCGTATTTTTTGCGATCAGGGTTTGGATAGTAGTTGGAAAGCTTTTGATCAGAGAAGCCAATCCTAGACCGGGAAGTGTGCTTTTTAAATTCCAATAAGGCTATCGGCCTGTCTGGCTCGTCCTTTCGCCATAGGATCGAATCTACATCGCCGGGCCAAAGACTGGTCGTTCGTGACAGGAAACACTCAAGGCGAGAGGTTCCATATCGGAGCCCCTTCCTTCCGATAGGCGCGTCGCCCCCGGACTCCTTTGAAATCCTTGCCATGACCTCTGGCAAAAGACTTTTCTGGAAGGTCAAACCATGACTGCATCCCGGATCAAATTTGGCAAAAATCAAACATGCAGAGTCAGAACTCCAATCTTGGGTGTCGTCAATAATACAGGCTACAGCCTTAAATTCGTTTGATTTGGCAAACCTGGCTAAGCTCACAAAGCTTTGGTCAGTTCTTAGTGCTTTAGTAATCTCTTTCTCGGTGAGCGATTCCAGGCTCTTGCCAATTCGGAGATTGAGAATTTTCTTTTGCCAAAGCTCGCGCTTCAACTGCATGGCACCCCAGTCCACAAAGAAATCAAAAGAGGACACAGCGAGAGAATGCTCCGCCAATCTATCCGAATGAAACCAGTCCTCTGGAACCCCAAGTGGAGTGTGGCGTTTTGGAATATTTGTCCTATCTCCACACTCCGCCAGAACAGGGTCGAGAAAAAGATTTTGCATGCTGGCATTTCCAGAAATATTGATTGGATAGATGTTTAGTTATAGGAACCGCACATTGAAGGAGGATCATTTTTATTCAAAATATCTCTTTCGAGAATTATTATTGAATCCTTCTTCTTCTTGATTCTACTATTGAGACCGATTTTTGGGCCTAACTGCTTTTCGTGCTTCAGGCTCGACTTTAACTCTGCAATTTCACGTTCCAATCGGTAAATTTCCTTGAGCGCTTCGGCATGGGCCTTTGATACCTCAATCGGTACAAGAGCAAACGCGCCAGTCCGCTCACTGGCAATCAACTGAATGATCTGCGCTTGGAAGGCTTCATAAAGAGCGAAGAAGTTGCTTCCCGGTAATCGATGCAAGGCAATAGCGTCGAGAAAAGCGGAGAGTGTGGCGTTGGCTAGCTTCGGATCGAACCATTCGGTTTGCCAGCGATCAAGGATCACCATTTTGGACTTGTCGGCCAGATTGATACGCTTTTCAGCCACCGCGATGCTCAGCTTGCTTTCATACTCAAACACAAGGATCAACGGATAAGGAATGGCCCGATGCATGAACGCGGCGATACGCTGCGCCCGGTTTGGGCTGCTGAGCTCTATCGAAAGGATTGCGACTTCGGGGTAATCGTGCGTGTCGTCCTGGAAAGGGCGAATATTGATCGTTTCAGGCTTCAACGTGTAGCGCCAGCGAATGCGACCGACATCTTCACTCAGGGTCCTTTTGTCAGTCTGGTCAAGCTCGGCATTGTCGAGGAACATCTTCTTGTAGACCGGCTTGTCGAGCAAACAGGCCTCCGGGATTTCCATGCTGGAAAAGAGTGTCTCGATCATGGTGCGGCTTTGACGATCAGAAAGCTTACAACCTCGAAGTCATCACTCCCTTTGAGATGATCCTTGGTGAGGCTCGTACCGCCGCGTGTGAATAGGCTCTCGACGCCTTTCTCTTCCGTCTTGCCGACAATGCTCTCGATCGCCTTGTCACGAAGCTCGCAATAGTGACTCATGTCGCGGCCCTTCTTCGTTTCGGCTTGGACCGCAGTTATTGCCGCGTCGTCGAGCTCAGCCGTGGTTGCAGCGAGCTTCTTGAAGAGGTCTAGGCTCTTCTTCGCCTGGAGATGATTGAAGACGATTTCGCCTGTCTCGGAGACATAGACGAGATAGTAGGGAGCGAGGGCATAGCTATCCTCGTTCTGCACTTTAGCCTTCACGTCGCGGAGGCAGAAGATCGCGCCAGGAACCGCCTCCGGCGTGCTGGCGGTGATGGCTGCGTGAAAGCCGGTAGGTGCGCCTTCCAAGGTGGCGAGGTTGTCCTTCAAGAAGCTAGAGAGGTCCATGCGGAAATCGTTCAGCGTCATGTCGGTGATGGAAACGCTGCCATCCATATCCTCAAGGTCGATCACCGCATCCTGAAGCTGCTGCATCTGCTTCCGGCGGTATTCGAGATCGTTCATCTGCTTGGTCTCGTCATACTCGATGACGTTTTCTTCGCCGGTGGCAGAGATATCGAGCAACACCATGCGTCCGCTCACGCGAGCTTCCAGATTGATATACTCGTCGAGCTCCATATTCGGCCAGAAGTTGGTCAGCTGGATAGCGTCATTGCGAGAGCCCAAGCGATCGACACGACCAAAGCGCTGGATGATCCGCACGGGGTTCCAGTGAATGTCGTAGTTCACCAGCATATCGCAGTCTTGAAGGTTCTGACCTTCGGAAATGCAATCTGTGGCGATCAGGATATCGATCTCATCGGTCGCATCAGGATCGACCTTCTCACGCTCCTTCGAGATCGGTGAGAAGGTCGTGAGGAGAGAGTTTAGGTCGCGGCCCAATCCCTTGATCGTGCATTTGTTGGTACCGGAACCTGTGATCAGCGCGCTGTGCAATCCAAACTGCTGCAACGCCCAATCGTGAATGTGAGAGTAGAGGTATTCCGCCGTGTCCGAGAACGCGGTAAAAACGATTACCTTCCTGTTTCCATCGTTGATCGGGTTTTTGAGCTTGGCTGAAATCGTGTCTTTCAGGGCTTGTAGTTTGGCATCATCGTCGGCTTCAACTTGGCGAGCTTCTTCGAGGAGATAGGCGAGCAAGACCCTGTCAGCTTCCAGATCCTGCTTGAGCCGAACAAGGTCCAAGTCTTGAATGAGCACCTTGACCTTGCGGCCAATCATGAGGTCCTCAAGCTCAGGAGAATCGGCTTCGATGTCCTCAATGCTCAACTCTTCGATCTCTTCGCTTTCAAGCGCTTCGATCTTCGCTAGCATCGCCTCAACCTGCGCGTGAATTTTTCCAGTGGTGAGAGCGAAGGAATGGATCGAGCTTTCCATGCGCTTGAGCATATTGACGCGCATTAGGTGAATCAGACTGCGCTCTCGGTCGACTTGTTTGAGTGTGGATTTGCCACCTTTGACCTGTTGGTCATACTTGCGGCTATATTCTTCCTGCTTGTCGTTCCTGAGATAATCGAGTGGTGCATAGGCTGCTAGCGAGAGCTTCTTGATAGAGCGGTTGATATCCTTGAGGGGCGGAAACGCACCAACCTTGTCGATGTCAGCTTTGACGTTTTGCGGCTTTAGGCGTTCAGGGAACTTGCCGATCTCCGAGATGTCATAGTACTTCTCGATATGCCGTCGCGAGCGAGCGATCGTAAGAAGGTCTAGAAGCTTGAAGTAGCCAAAGTTTAGGCTTTCCAGCAAAGCCTCAGGCTTGCGTTCCGCTTCAGGCAATTTCAGCCAATTGTTGAATTGGGTCTGCGCGCGCCGAAGTGTCACCTCGATGCTGGCAATTCCGGATTCAGCAAACGCTTTGTCCTGGCCTTCAGTAATGAAGGCGACTTGGTTCTTCAGATCATTGAGGCGATTGTTGACGGGAGTGGCAGAAAGCATGAGGACCTTGGTCTTCACGCCTTTGCGGATCACCTCTTCCATAAGGCGTTGGTAACGGGTTACGCCATCGGCTCTGGGATTGTTGTTTCTAAAGTTGTGCGACTCATCGATCACAACGAGGTCGTAGTTGCCCCAATTCAAGGTTTCGAGATTGATCTCGCCCGACTTACCGGTCTCACGGCTGAGGTCGGTGTGATTGAGTACGTCGAAGTTGAAGCGATCGCCCGCGAGTACGTTTCGCTTGTCGTTGATCGTGTAGACAGTCCAGTTTTCGCGAAGCTTCTTTGGGGCGAGCACCAGGACGCGATCATTGCGGAGCTCATAATACTTGATGATAGCAAGCGCTTCGAATGTCTTACCAAGACCGACGCTGTCAGCAATGATGCAGCCGTTGTGCTTTTCGAGCTTATCGATCGCACCGAGCACGCCGTCGCGTTGGAACTTGTAGAGTTTGTTCCAGACGATTGTGTCCTTGATCCCCGTCTTCGACCGGATGATGCTGTCCTCATCGATATCATCAAGAAAATCTCGAAAGATGGTGAAGAGGGTAAGGAAATATAGGAGGTTCGCAGGCTTATCAGCCGCGAGGCTTTCGAGCGCTTGTAGCAGTGTCTCTTTCGCCTGAATGATAGCGGTAGGATCGTTCCAGATCGTATCAAACCAGTCGACTAGTTGCTGAGCCGCGGCGCGATCGGTCGCGACGGTGTTCATAGCAAAAGCACTGGATTGCACCGTGCCAAGCCCAGGTGCAGTCAGGTCAGACGTTCCAGAGATAGCCACCGCGTTTCCGTCAGGTTGGCCAACGTGGAACAGATTTTGGCGGATCGGGGCACCAGATAAAGCGCGCACTTCAGCTCTTTTCCGGACCCACTGCGAACATTCAGCGGCAATGTGCTGAAGATTTAGCGCGTTCTTGAGGCCAATTTCGTCCGCATTGCCTGCAAGGCGTATCGGCAATGTGGCTTCGCAATCTGCAAGCAGAAGCCTAAGATTATCGATCTTGGAAAGCTCGCCCTTCAGGGCGGCGAAGCCATACACAGTGAAGAGCCCGGTCAGGATCGCGAGCTTCGATCCTGGCTCGATGCTCCTGCGAAGTTCATCTGCGACCTTGCCGTGAGTTTTGTTGTCGAGGAGCATGAGTTTCTTCGCTTTTTTGCAGTCTTATTGGTTAGCATGGGTCTTCCGAAAGATCATAACGGATCTTCAAATCGGCTCTACTTACGGTTCATAAATAAGATTTCGAAACCCTAGACCTTCTTAATAGCAAAATAGCTTTCCCCAACGCCGGTGACCGCAGTCGATGAGCGCAAGAGCTCACTCGCCTGCGCAGCGGGTGCCGAACGAAAGTCATAGCGCGGCGGGCTTCCGGCTATGCGCCAATATCCAAACCCTTGGTCGAGCAGCACGAGGACCTTTTGACCATCGGCGTATTCGAGCTCGAGCTTACGGCCATGGTCCGAACTTTCCGTGACCTGAAGGTCGACATCGAGGCCAAACTTTTCGCCCAATAGCTCGGCTACTTCCGCTCGGTCATCCTCATAAGTCCAATCGTGTTTGATCTGATAAGGACTACGATCATTCTTTAGTGGCTGAACCAGGATATCGACCTCAACCGGACTATCCGCCTTCAAGTCAGCGGATAGAGCTTCGCACGTCCGCAGGAAGAGGAGCATGGTCAGCGGAGAGTTCAGGTAGCGGTCGGTGTAGGTGATCCGAACAAGACTGCCAGGCCTCCAAACACCAGCCGCTTCCATCTGCTGTTTCAGTTTAGAGCCAAAGCGTTTGCCAAATTGGCCAACCGGGCATTGCCCGAAACCTTGCATCAGCTCGACCTGATCACCAGCCGCAACCTGTCGCTCCAGATCATCCGGGTTGATCGGGCTGTAGGCGGTGGGGCCGCTGAGAGTGCCGGCAACGACTGCATGCGTCTCACCCAGGCCCCATCGCTCCCCCGGCTGCGCCGCGTTCGCATCGCGTGAGAATAACCCTGTGGTACGATCAGTCGAGATCAATTCGGCCAGGCGTTTGCTCTCGAAGGATGCGTCTTCTCCTTTGCCCAGGGCCAAAGAGAATTCGAAACGCACCGAGGCATCGCGCAAAAAGCGCCGTTCGACCTCTTCGAACTTATCAAAGGAACTCGGATCAAGCACGAGCGTCACCGGAACGCCGCGCGCTGAGGCGGCAGAAAAGAACGTGCGCATCTTGGTAGAAGTCAGCTCTGCCAGATCGAACACGGTCGGCAACAATACGGAAATGCTGTCTCCGCTTCGTGCTCTCAAAAGAAGTGTGTTTGCCGCGTCATTGATTGCCCTGGCATCGGGGACCGCACGATCTTCCTGCGGCAGTTCAGCATTTGTCTCAAGAAACGCCTGGACCGCGAGGAGAGCAGACCGGCGGTCGAGACGTCCCTGCTGCTTGTAGAGATCGGCAGCGAGGACGCAGGCCGAACACCCCATCTCGCATTCCTTGGGGCAATCGAGGACGCGGGCCGCTCGTTCGAAGACATGATAGATGTCGTCGAGAAGTCTCGGAGCGTATCCGGCACCTCCAGATGACTCATCGAAGATGTAGACCGACGGCACTCTGCGACCGAGCTTGCCGTCTCGAGCTGCCACAGAAATTCCAAGCTCGCGCGGCTCAATACCAAGCCAGCGCGCAAGACTCTCGCGCAAGGCTGCGCCAAGCGCCCAGGCCGCACCGTCACTTTCCAGCCCAGGCAATTGCAGCTCAACCACATCGGTTAGAACTTCATGGCCCAGCGCTAGAGCGCTCGTGATCGCATAACCTTCGTCATTGCCCGGGCAGCGATCTATCGCCTTTCGGTCCCTCGGCGTGAGCGGCCGATGGTCTTTGAGAGCGTCGGTCCCTGCATCCCCGGCCCGTCCACACTCCAGGCAAATCTCGTAACCCTGGTCGTTGGGTCCACGCGAATGATGGTAGATGTAACCTTCATGCGAAGCCCGGATCCGACCGGTTTCAGGCTGCAGCATGGGTTGCCACAGGGCATCACCGACACTGACCTTCGGGGACTTGGGTTCGATGTAGATAGCCTGATCGGTGTCGGCATGCGGCTGCGCACTCCAGTCGACCCGGAACCCAGCCGGTTCAAGAAACTGCTCGATGCTAATGCTTCGTTCGCCGCAATGGGCACACTGGTCTGGCATCTGGTGATCGCTGCCCGCCCCACCACAATGGTCGCACCACCAGGCCCAACGAAGGTTCTGCGGCTCACGCTGGCCACTGTCGATCGGGCTAAGCCAGTTGAGGGTGACCCCGGCCGATTTCCAAACCAGTCCGTCGACCACGACCTCTGCCCCAGGGGCATATTCCCGAATGGCGATATCGGCGTTGCGCGTCGGGCATTCATAGCGCCGATCACGCGCGCCTTCGTCTTCCGAACGATTGCGCTCCTGCGCCTTCTGCGTCTCGGCACACAAGGTATCGAACGGGACAACTGATGTCGGAAAACCGCTCCCAGGGATAAGCGAGCGATTGGCGAGCTCCTTCAAAAGGAACTCCTTGCACAAGCGCCGTGCCTGAAACTCGATCGCCTTCTTTGCCGGCCCTTCGAGCGCGTCTGAGTCTTCCTTTAGGCGCTGCCATGTACGACGGAAATTCCCAGCTTCCTGCCCAAACATCTCCGCCGTATGCCCCCGGATTTCGGTGTCGTATTCGAGACCTGTCCCCCTGAGGAGCCGCAGCAAACCTTTTTCGGTTGCGGATGCCGTAGTTGGTAGATCGAGCCATTCGCAAAAGGCATCCACGGGAGCGAGACCTTCGAAAGGACGAAGGTCAGCGCCACAGCCGAAGAAATCCCCGGTCTTGGTCCGGGCAAACTCCCCCTCAACCTCGCGAAACCATTGGGCGAGCAGATAGGCGTTCGCATGACGCTGTGCGATCCGATCCGAATCAAGCGATACGCGCGGCGAGGCGAGTTTGCGGCGCAAATAGCCTGCAGGATCGGCAAACGTTTCAAGATCGAGCGGTGTATTGCGGGCAATTGTGAGACTTGTCGAAAAGCCCTGTCCGCGGCGCCCCGCACGACCGGCCCGCTGATTGTAGTTGGCGATCGAGGGTGGAACGTTGGTCATCAGCACTGCTTCGATCGAACCGATGTCGACACCCATTTCCATGGTGGTCGAGCAGGCGAGCAGGTTGATATCGCCTTCCTTGAACTGCTCCTCGAACTCCCGGAGTCGGTGCGGGGGCTGCTGGGCGCTGTGTTCCTCGGCCCGCAGATAGGGCGTGGCGAGCGCGGCCTGATCGTGCCAGTTCATCCAGATGCCACCCTCGCGAAGGGCCGCGACTTCTTCGTTGGTCTGGAGCCAGGCTGCGATTTCCTTTTGGCCATCCACTGCGAGAGGCCTTGTCCTTGGGAGACGCGGAAACTCAATTTCACGCGCCGGCTTGTTGGCGAACATCTTGCCAGCACTGACCAGATTGGGTGACCTGCCAAAGACCAGGCGGGGCAGGACACGCCGGGTCAAGGGGCATTGCCAAGCCTTGCCAACTGCTTCGACCTCGGCGGATTTCTCCAACCGCAGGCTGAATGTACCACCAACACCCGACAGAAGAGGAGTCAGCTGATTCCAGGCGGCATGCATGACCTGATTGATTTCATGGCGATCGCGCTGTGACGTGAGGTCAAGGTTCAGGGCTGACGCCAAGAGAAGAATGGAGTCGGGCTGACGCCCTTTAGTGTTGACCAAAGGCCAGGAGACGTCGCGCTTGGCGCCAGGGGGCTGGTCGGGCCCGATCACATTGCGAGGCCGCGCGCGCCCAGGCATCCAACGCGCATCACCGTCGTCCACCTCAAGGGCAAACTGGCCGCGAAGATAGTCGACCATGTAGTAGAGGAAGCCGCGCCAATCTTCGATCGAATAGCCCTTCTGGCCGACAAGCTCAGGTAGCCTATCCGGGCCAATCCGCTCGATATCCGGGAAACGGAGCCGTGCCAGGCCAAGCGTCTCCATCGCATTGGCATTGCGCGGACGACGGGCAAGTTCGCGCAAGAGCATGAAGCGGGCCAGCGCTTCCCGGTTATCATGAAAACGTTCGCTGCGATCGAGGTCCCAGACCTTGGCCATCATGCCAATCGCCGGTTCAGAAGCGAGCCCGGATACGAGGTCCTTCCAGGATATTCCGGTTGCCGCGCCGCCCGCTAACTCCGCGTCTATCTTGGCGATATCATCCTTGAACGCAGGCATGTCTGCCACGAGGTTCGCTAGAGCAGACTTCTTTTTAAGCAGCTCTTCCCTGCGCTCTTCGGTCAGGTCGCTACCCTGGGCAGCCTTCTGAACGGCATGGTAGATAAAGCCGCGAACGAAGCCCCGCTCACCGTTGGTTTCAATATTGGCGGCAAAGCGAGCTGTTCCTTGCCTGCTGTCCGAAAAGCTGATCAGCTGACGGCCATCGAACGGCAGGGCGTGTTCCGCCTCGTGGGTCGACACACCCTCGAGTAGGATCGGTGCTGCATTCTGGGTGAGGAATGGTGTGCCAAAGCGAAAGGGAAAGATGGCCGGTCGCCCGCGCCGCTTGTTTCCGAGACAGGCCGGGCAACGTCCCTCATCGAGCTGGGTCAGATGAAAATGCCCCGCCTCGCCAGTAAACTCTCCGCTGGATACATCGAAAGCGGTCGCAGTGGCTTCGGATTTCGGGTTGATGGCAATCAGCCGCGGATGGCCGATCCCCTCATGCTCATCTTCATCATCGTCATCATCATGATCGCGATCACGATAGCTATCTTCGCGAAACTCATCTGCATCATGATCACTTCGCCGCGGTACGATCCTGTCGCCCATGTCATCGGCCGGGAGGAAGGGCTCGCCACAGTCGAGGCAGTTCTGAATTTCGAACACCATCGATTGGCAATGCGGACATTGATCCCGATGATCGAAAAGCACGGCACCAAATGGCCAATCCTTGGGTCGCATCTCGCCCGGGCAGTCGACATTGATGCAGGCCCAGAGCCCGGCAATTGCCCGCGTGAAGCTGTGCGCTCGCATCGGCAGGACAGGCTTCGCTTCGCTGGCATTATGGGCGGAAAGATCGAGCAGAATCCTTTCAGCGTCCGGCGAGAGCGCCTTAAGCGATGCCAGTGTCTGGGGCTCGCCTTCCAGCCTCTCGGCAACCGACGATGCTGCCGGATCATCGGACGCTGTCAGGACCTTCGAGAGGTCGACCGGCTGAGGCTTTCCCACAACGACATGCGCACGCTCAAGCGGAACGCCAGCAATGTCGGCAAGGAACCTCTGAAGGTCTTCGCGGGCCTTCTGGTCGTCCGCAGAGCCGATGGTGGCCGACGTCGCAACGAAGCGGACCTGATCCGGCGTCACATCGAACGCATTCATCACACGACGAAGCAGGAGCGAGAGCTCCGCCGCTGCCGAACCGATGTAACTGTGCGCTTCGTCGATAACGATCCAGCGCAGCTTGCCTTTTGATGCGTCGAGGATCGGACGATCCTCGCGCCGGATCGTCATGTATTCGAGCATCGTCTGGTTGGTAACGAGGATCGGCGGTGGGTTGGCCCGGAGGGTTTCGCGGTAAAGAACCTGGTGCGGTATCTCATGCTCGGCCTTGTCGCGATTGGACTTCCGCGCCGTTCCCATCAATCCGTTGTAGAGGGCAAAGCGGACATCGCCGCGAAGCGGCTTGGTCCAGGCTGTAAGGCGCTTCTCCTGGCTCGCGATAAGAGCGTTCAGCGGATAGAGCATGAGCGCCCGAACCCCTGTCAGAGGACCTTGCTCTGCGGACTCCCGGACCAGATCATCGAGCATCGGAACCAGGAAGCATTCGGTCTTGCCCGACCCCGTGCCGCTCGAAACCAGAACCGATTGCGGCTCTTGCGTGCTGAGCAGTTCCCACGTCGACAGCTGGTGCCCGTAGGCGGGGTAATCGAAGCGTAAATCAGTATCCGACGTTTGGGTGATCGCTTCGATTGTGCGCTGATGCAGCAGCGCTTGAAGTTGGTTGGGGCTCTTTCCGGAGGATACATAGCCGGGAGCAGCCTGAAAAAGCTGTTCGGAAAGGAGGCTACCGTTTGCTGGGTCCGTACCGGCAAGCGTGCTCCGGAGAAAAGCGTTGAGCCCTTCGTGCCGGATACCCGCCCGCGAGACCACCGCTTCGGCGAGTCCAGTCCTCAGCCGCTGGTGTACCTCCATCGGCGACAATCGGGATGTAGGGAGGGGATCACTGGCGGCCATTCTTGAGCTCCGAAAGGGCATAGCCAAAGGCTTTGGCAAAGTAGTCGGGGTGACGTCGTTCGACGTCCTTGACGGTCAGGACCTGCTCCTTCTCGAGAGAAGCACGTCCGGTAGCGGACAGAGCAGCGGCGAAAGGAGCATCGAAGACCCGCATTAGCGCTTCGACGAAGTTCTCTCTTGGCAGTAGCTCGCTGTAAGCAGGCCGAAAAGGGTTGAAGCCGCCGGCATCCATGTTGATGCCCTCGCTTGTATGGCTCGTGAAGTGGTTGCGAAGCTCTTCCCAGCTCAACGGCGAGAAGTCCCGGCAAATGAGGGGCGCAAGCTGCGGCGCACGCGCCGCGATTTCGTTCTGGCGTTCCGTGATGTTTGCCAACGCCCACTGAGGGTCATCGAGCCGGCTGACCAGATAGTTGCCTTGAGCCTGAAAGGCAGCGTCCCAGGCCTTGATCGGCAAAAGGGACCAGCTTGAGCATAGGCCATCAAACAGCTCGAGGATCGTCGAGAGGTGTTGCTCTTCGCAGCGATAAAGAAGGAGCGGCGCAAGCGGACCGGCAATCTCAAACTTGCTGAAGATTTCGAAGGTCTGCGGAGGCAAGCCATTGAGCGACAGCGCCAAGTCCATGACTGCACGAATGGTCTGGGTCGCTTCGGAAGACATGGGCTCGGCAGCGAGTTCCTCCGCCAACCTCACGAGGTCCTCGCGCGCTTGCAAAAGAGGCTGTGCCATTGCCCGGCCGAGCCGGTGTTGCGGAACGTCGTGAACCGGATCGCCGTCGATAAACTTTGGCCTCGTGAGGACGCGAGCACCTTCGCGCAGATAGACGAGCCATGGACCGCGCAATCGTGGCAGTTGGATCAATTGCCCTCCGAGGCCGCCAAGCAATCCGTCAAACGGACCGAAATCCACCTCTTTCTCGGGAGCACCAAGAAAGCGGCCGCCAAGGCGGACATCCTCGCCGACAATGGCCGTCTTTGGACGCAGCCCTCCCGAAGGTTCCCACTCAAGAGAATTGCCGAATTCCGTGACGTACCAGTTGTCATTACTGCCGTTGTGGAAGTCGAGCCGGACCTGGGCATCGATGCCGAGCGGCCGCATCAAGGCGGCAATATCGTTCCGCAGAGCCGAAAGGCCCAGTTCGACATCGACCTTCCAACTCGCCTCTAGGGACGCTCCAGCGTGATGGGCAACTTCGCCCATCAGCGTCGCACGTCCTGGCGCGCGGGCAACGGTGTCACGAAGGTTGGCGAGGCCCAGGACCGCATCGCGCCTGAGAAGTTCACCATCCCAGGTGGTCAGCCATTCTTTCGATCTCAACGGCACATTGAGGTCGAAGGTGGAGCCATGTTCGGGGGTGAGGCGCAAGCCGAGCAGCGCGCGACGGGGCGGATCGATCCGCACCCGCCAGCGATGGTCCGCAGTCGCCGCTTCATCGCTGAGCACCGCTTCTCCAGTCCAACCTTCCAAAGCGATTTCCGCGTGGGCCGCATTGATCCGCTGGCTGAGTGCGAATTCAGCCGGCAGGACCAGTGCACTCGTCCGGTCCCGAACATGCTTGGTCGTTCCATCGAGCCAGGCGAACTCGCAGTGTCCAGGGCCCGCGTTGATAAGATCATCGCGCCAAGTGCTTTCCCCTGCAAACCGCCAGCCGACCTCTCCGCGCGTTGCAGTGCGCCGGGAAACCCCGTCTTCGACTTCTGCGTACAGCGGATGTTTGATCAAGCGTTCGCCGCCGGGTGCCTGCACACCGGTCGCCTCTTGAGCGACTATGGTCAGGCGATCCTTACGATCTGCACTCTGCCCCGTCCGCACCAGAAATGCGTCGCCATTGGGCTTCTCGGCGATGACCTGGCCAGCACAGCGGTAGAGCGAACGACCAGGTGCAAAAGCAAAGTCCTCGGCTTCGATCTCTGTATTGCTGTCCTTGCCGCGAAGCATCCAATCCTGCGGAACATCGACAAAGACTGGTTCGGCGCGATAACCACCTGACCCCTGACCGATAAGGGAAAACGTGCCTAGCTCCGTGTCTCCGGTCCGCCGCTCGAATATCCGCAGTCCATCCCCAACCGCTTTGCCGCCCGGCAGGACAAAGCTTTGGGCGAGTCTTTCGCCGCGCGCATGGAATTCGGCGGTGACGGAGAGGTCCAAAGGAAAATCGATCGCAGCCTCGCTGCGCATAGCGCGCGCGATCCAGCAATTGCCTGATTCAACCTCCAGGTAAGCCAGCCGACCGGAGATACGGTCCGCCAAGGCACCCGAGGGCTGAAGAAACACCCGGACATATTCACCTGCGGACAGAACACGATCCTTGTCGTCCCAGCGACCTTCGAGATGGAAATCCAGACTTTCGCGCCATTCACCATCCTGCGAACGCATCAACCGTCCGACCCGGATACTCCCTGTTCCGGTCAGCTTTCTGGCTTCAAGGAGCGTATCGATGAGGCCCGTAGCTGCCCCGTCGAGCGTCATCGGCAGTTCATCGCGCCAGTCTTCGTAAGCGTGGTCGAGCCGGGCCGAATAGGGGCGACCGTCAACTGGCACTTCCTTGTCGATGAATGCACGAAGCTCGACGATCTTGAGGGCAAGTTCCCCGCAGATTGCGTGCATTTCCGGGCTACGCCAGATTGAAGGAAGCAAATATTCGTTGCGTTCGCAGATCGAGACAGCGGTGGCAATGTCCTGAATATCTGCCCCGAGCAGCTCCCCGACTGCCCGCTCTAGGAAGCGACGCGGCCAGCTCGCACCGCCTGCGATTGCCGCCGCAGGAAAACCCCCATGCCGCGCGAGATTGGAGAGACGCTGATTTCCGTGCGCCGTGATAAGAGGATCAACGCCCCAGGCATCGAAACCGCGGTCTGCAAGTGCCCGCCATTCCGACTGTGGGAGTTGGAGGCCCAAAACCGCTTCGATATCGGCCCAGCGCTGCATGCCGCCCTGATAGGAGCGCCGAAACCAGTCTGCCGCCCACATGACGAAAGCTGGAGCTAGTGACGGTCGCAGCAAATCCGATGCGAGATTGGCAACAAGCTTCGCTTCGATCCGCTGAAAAATTCCCGGTGCGAGCTTGTAACGATAAAGCGGCAGTCCGGTGGGGCGCGGTAGGCCAAGGTCCCCGCAAGTCTTGCCCAAAGGATGCGGTCCGCTATCTGCTGCCCTGGCCAGCTGGATCGCTCGGATCATCAAGATACGCGAGCCGCCGCTAGCGTGAATGTCATCGGCAATCTTGCGCAGCCGAACCGGGTCGTTTTGTGCCGCGTCGATTTCAGATTTGAAATCGCGTCCTTCCATCCCCGCACTCACCCCCGGCACCTCTCGCAATCATGGATGCCAGACAACACCCTCACTTACCTCAACATCTCTGAACGTTACTTCATAATCAATGATGAAGGTCAGGTTTTTCAGTGCATTGCCCGAGAGGTCGAAATCGAGCCCTCGTAAAATGCATTCACAACGCAAGACCAGCGCGCGTTCATGACACCGTCAATACCCCGTCCAAGATCCCAGATGACGGTATCGCCATTCTCCAGTTTAGCCCTCACGAAACGATCGTGCAGGTCCCCGCCCGACCGCCGTGACTTCTGTGCGAGGTGGAGGGGGACGGAGGCCAGCATACGGTTCCACCGATCTTCAAGGTCCTGGCGCTGGTCACGCGTACTTTCAGGGTCACGAGTCTGCACGGAATCGGCGTCGAATGTCACGATTTGCACGGCCGCGATTTCCGAAGCGAGCTGTTCAAAGCGACCGATGAAATTGATGAGGCGCCCGCGAGCCTGCTCGTCAGCGCAACAATAGGGGTCCTGGATTTCGAGCCGTTCAATTCGCGCGTCGCGCGCGTACTGCTCGAAAATCGTCCAGTCGCGTTGTCCATATTGTTCAAACACGACCCGCTGAACGAAAGGAACGCGCGCTTCTGCCGCCTCGACGGGAGTACGCACGGAGAGAATGGGGCGCCGGTTCTTGCTCTCGGCATTGCTCGATGCTGTCTCGCCAGGATCAGAGTGAGGCTGCGTGCGCGCCGCTTCTTCTAATTCTGGTTCTGCCGCGTGCTCCGCAGCCGGATCAAGGTTTGCGGAACTCGCTGTGTTGTCGCTCGCGGGTCCGGGGGAGCGAGCACTCTCCTCGTCTCCCGTCGGCTCTTCGATTTCCGGCTCTGCGACTGGCGGGGCAGGCGGTTCTGCTTGTCGAATACTGGCGCTGTAATCGGTGTCCTGAATATCCACGTCCGTCTGCCCGGCTGCGGCATACGCACTACTTCGATCAAGGTTCTCTGCAGAGCGCCCGTCGAGCACATCGGAAAGCAGGTCTTCTACATCGCGATCGCTCTCCGGCGGCATGAGCAGACCCCGGCTCAGCGAACGCTTACGCTCCATGAGGGCGTCGAGGCGCTGGTCAAAGCTTGAAGGTCCGATCGCTTCGTCCGGATGGACAGCCATCGGGATGTGAATGGTCACTGGCCTGGTCTGACCGATCCGGTAGGCGCGGTCCGTCGCCTGATCTTCAACGGCCGGATTCCACCAGCGGGACAGATGGATCACATTGTTTGCGGCGGTGATCGTGAGCCCCACGCCGCCAGCCTTGGGAGACAGGATGAGAACGTCGAATGAGGCCGGCGAACTCTGAAAGGCAGTCACCATCTCCTGGCGCTTATGGCCCGCAACCTTCCCGCTGATACACATCGGGCGGCGCTCGAGCGAGAAGCGCTCCTGAATTGCCATCGCGAGGAAGGCCTGCATCTCGAGATCTTCGCAGAATAGCAGAGCCTTTTCGCCACGCTGCCTGACCTCCTCAAGGATTTCGAAGGTCTTCTTCAGCCGTGCAGATTGCCCGATGTACTCGTCGATGTTCGAAATTCCGCGCGGCGGTGACGGGTGGAGCGATGTACCGCGCAGCATATGCAGCACTTTGAGCATCGCACCCTGTTCGCCGCTTTCCCGTAGCGCTCGCGCTCTGGCCAGCACGAGGTCGTAGGCCTGCGCTTGCGCGGCCGGCATCTCGACCGGATATTTGCGGGCCTTCTTCTCCGGCAGCCCGGTCAGGATTTCGTCCTTCATCCGGCGCAGCATGAAAGGCGGAAGTTCTTTGTCGCGCTCGATCAGACGGTGCTGGAGATCGCCAAGGCGCTCGAGATCGTTCGCCGGGAAACTGCTCTCGAATTCCCGACTCGAGCCAAGGAAACCGGGATAGACCGTATCGGCAATCGACCACAGGTCCTGCAGCCGGTTCTCGACCGGTGTGCCCGTCATAGCGATCTGGATTGTGCCGTTCAGCGCCTTGGCGGCGCGAGTCATCTGGCTGGCAGGATTCTTGAGCTTCTGGATTTCATCGTAGACGATTGCAGCAAACGGAATGCGCGCGAAGCTCATGTGATAATCGCGCATTGTTTCGTAGGTCGTCAGGACGATTCCGGCGTCATTCCATTCGGATACGTCGAGACGCGATGTTCCCCCTCGAATGTCGCTCCCAGCCTCGAGACGGAAATTGCGCAGGTTTGCGCCGAACGCCTCGACAACAGGCCCCATGAGCTCTGCTTCGATGTGCTGCGAAAGCTCGGCTTGCCAATTCCGCAAAAGACCTGTGGGCGCGACAATCAAAACGGGTTTCTGGTGAGGCGTTTTGCTGCGCAGCCAGAGCAGGAACATGAGCGCCTGGAAGGTCTTTCCGAGCCCCATATCGTCGGCGAGCAAGACACCCGGCATTCGGCGCTCCCAGGCCTCGGCAAACCAGGCGAACGCCTGCACCTGGTGAGGCTTGGGTTCCGATCTCAGTCCCTTGGGGAGCTCGGGAACATCGAAATCCTGCAGTTCAGCGTCGGGACGAGGCAGCCGCGCATAGTCCAGCTGCTCGAAATTCTCTCCGACCTGAAGGAAGAATATATCGACGCTCTCGCGTTCGGTTCTGTCCGAGGCGCGTCCCTCGACCTCATCAGCGATCTCTCGTTCAAGGTCTGCAATTGCTCGCGCGGCCTGCAGGGTTGCAGGCGTCGCGGGGATGCTTTCGTCGCGCCAGGCGATCGTTTCCTTGCCTGCGTCAATCGCTGTCTCGACTTCGCTTGCGATCGTTTGAGCTTCACCTGGAGCCAACTCGACATGACGCGCGTCGGGCGGATCCCCGATCCGCAATCCAAACCCTTCGGGCAGCCAGCTGGTCGGCTTGGGTTTGATCCAGGGTAGGACCGGCTTTTGCCAGACCTCGATCCCGCTGACCCTCTCGGAAAACTGCTGAGTCTCGATGAAGAGACGATCAGCTGCCTCGTCATCGCCTGCCGCGTCAAGCTTGAGCTCCTCACGCAGGATACGTTGCGGCGAACGCAGGAATTCGCGCTTTTCCTGTGAGGTGCCCACCTGCTTTGCGCGCACGATGTCGAGGGCCTTGCCCAGCATCGGGTCAAGAAAAAGGAGCGTTCCGTCGGAAAGCAGATAGCTTCGCCGCCCGCCGTCCTGACCCCGGAACCTGCGCTGAAAATGCTGATTGTCCTGCGGGGTAAGCAGCGACGCTTCTTCTTCGTCGACCAGGTCACCCTCAGCGCTCTCGCTTACGTTTCTCGAGAAGAGGACGGGGTCGAAGTCGAAACGTCCATGGTCGGTCTTTGCGTTGAGTGAAAAATTGGCGGCATAGGCAATCCGGACACGCTCGAGAAAGCCATCCGCCTCGATGCCGGTGCCGATGTCATCTCCGAGCGTCGAACGTAGCTCGGCAAAGGCAGCACGGCGCTGATCGGGATCATCAGCCGCATTGACTGCAAGTGCGGCCTGGAAGGCCGAATAGATCGGCTCGGGAATTCGTCCCACACGCCCGCCCTCTCGCAGACGCGCGCCAGCGATGTCGGCGCGAACCGGCAGACCACCGCGGCGGACCCATTTCGTATCGACTTTGATTGTACCTTCAGCGAGCGAACCTCCCGAGTTGAGCTGAAGGGTTATGGATGTAGCTGGAGGAAGGCCGAGGGCGAATGCGTCGGCCTCATCGAGCCGTGCAACGATCTGCGGTGGAAGGACTATGCCTTCCGCCTCCTCGCTGATCTGACCATCGTTATCGAGAGCTCGGGCCAGCGCCAGAGCGGCCTGACCAGCTTCAGGGGCTGCTCTGGGCCACTCCGAGACCGGCACGATTCCGCTTGATGCTCGCCGGAAGAGCCCGCCTGTCTGTTCGCGGAGAAGCGCAATCGTCTCACCGCCGCCCTCGATCTGTGTGGCAATGAACTTGGTCGTTACCATCGATCATTCCAGTTGCGGCCCCGGCCTCTCCCGAAACGGGGATGCGCGATTGATGTCCGGCGATGGATGATACCGGCAAACTTGCCTTCCCATCCAGGACTCGCTGGGACATGGGACTCATACTCGAAATCCGACCGTCCGCTGGTGGTCCGCAGCTTCCCGCCGTCGTAGACCTTTGCGTAGAGTTTCGGAGCTCCGGGATCGGTGTCACTCCAGAAGCGGCAGGATCCGTTATCGCTCCATTCCGATATGCGCAGATCGCCTATCTGCATGATGATGGATGAAGACTGGGAGGGACCTCCTCGAATTTGACCGTATTCTGGTCGTTCGCCACTCTGGCGAATAAGAGAATCGATTTGATATTTCGCGCGTGATCCCAGCGCGGGCCATGCGTCGGTGACCAATCCTTCATCGAGGTATGCAATCCAAAACGCTTCGCGTTGCTTCCACTGATCAGGCCGATCCGTGGTCTTCGCGATGGCGCGGAAGAACTCGCGCATGGCGACTTCGGTAAGCCAGCGCTTGAACACCTGAGTGACCTCGCGCGCACGCTCTTCACCGATCGACTCGGCGAGCGATCGTACGATCCTGTCCCACCGGGTACGCTGGAGACGCGGATCACCCACCTGATCGAGCAGAAACTCGGAAATTGCCTTTCGATGCTCGGGCTCGGGTTTGGTCCTGATCCAGGGTTCTAGCAGGGCGCGGACAACCAGTTCCAACTGACCCGCCTGCGCTTCTGTATCAAACATACGCAGGATACTGCGCTGCGGGCCGACTGCTTCTGCAGGCTGAAGCTGTGCGGTTGCCTTGCAGGTCACGGCGAAAGTTGCCTGACCAAACCCGCTCGCCGCAAGGTTTGCGCCAAGACCTGTCTCGCGCATCAAATGGGAAATGCCGTCTGCATCGCGCGTAACAAAATCGCGCGCCACTTTGGTCGGTCCCATCTGCGGCTTGAACAGATCCCACCGTGCGCCGCGCTCGCGCCATGCCCAGTCATGCCGAACGGCAGCTCGGGATGCAGCTTCTGCTAGCATTGGCATGATCGAGCGGCCTGTCGGGAAATAGGTAAGGTAGCCATCGATCACGGCCTGGTCGGAACTGCGCCGATGATCGACATCGGCCCGTTCGAGCGCCGCCACGCCCAGCTCATCGAACTCCGGGTCGCACCATGCGCCGCGCAGGACCCTGTTGAGCTGAAACCGCGGTAACCCGTTTGCACCGGTATCGGCCGCTCCTCGCAGGAATGGCTTAAGCTCAATGACGGGCTCTGCTTCGCCCACACATGCATCGAGCTTTGCCAATTGTCGCTGCAACTCAGGCTGTGTCGTCGGAGGTTTAGCCAGTCCAGCCGATGCCAGGGCCTCCATTCTCGCGATTGCAGAGCGCAGCGAACTCATTGCTCCTGCCTCAAAATATCGCGGTCGAGGCCGGCGCTTGGCGTCGTCATCAGGAAGCGCAAGTCGATCCGACGATTACGCTTCTTGGCTTCTTCGGAGTCTCCACGATCGACGGGACGGTCAGGACCGTAACCACTCAGACTTAGGATCGGTGCCGAACCGTCCTCTCCCGCCGGCCTATTGAGAAAACCGCGCAGGGCGGGTTGGTTGCGCTGGAGCATGGTGAAGGTCGTCTCTGCCCGGCGCACCGAAAGTCCATAGTTGTTCATGCCTCCAGACATGACGTCGGAGTCCGTGTGCCCCTCGACAAAGACAGCATCGATCAAATGAGGCGAGCGTTCGCCTTCGCAAAGGTCGGAGGCGGTATAACACGGCAGAACCTCGACCATGGCGCTGGCAACTTTGCTGATGGCGGCCTGCCCCCTCTCCGTCAGTTCCCATTGGCCTTTGTCGAACAGGACATCGTCGGGGAGCCTCAGAACTCCGGTCTTTGTGTCGATTTCTACCTGGAGCCCTCGGTCTTTCAAGGACTGCTGCAGATCGTTGAGGATCTCGGCGCGGGTCCTGTTTGCGCCGGTCAGCTCTTCGGTCTTCGTCTGCAGATTGAGGGCAAAGTAGGCTAACAGGATGATGAAAATGAGAAGCAGGCCGACCATCATGTCCGTCATGGACATGAAATAGCTTTCGCCCTCCTCAGGCGGCTTCCGGCGAACCACGCCTTCCATTATTCAGCGGCTTCCCTGTTCTGGTTTGCAAGGATGCCGGCAAGTTCCTCGACGGTATCCCGCAGGGTCGTGAGCGGTTCGAGTGCGCCGGCGAGCTGCGCCACACCATCGCCCAGAGCCTTGTCGATCTGGCCGACCCGTTCGTTGAGGTTCGACGCATGGTTGCCGGCAGCATCCGAGATCTTCTCGATTGCGTCACCAAGAGCGCGGTCCACATCTTCGAAGCGAGCACGATATTCCGACCATGCGGAGGAGGCCGCACTCGCGGTCTCGCTTAGCGCTGCCGCAAGCTGGCGCATTTCGTCACGTGCGCTCTCGGATGACTGCGCATTTCGGGAAACGATGGTCTCAACCGATTTGACTGCTTCGGCTATCGAGACTGCCGACTGGCGTACAGGCGCGGTTGCCGCCTCAACGTCGTTGGCCACCGTTCCGAACGCCGTCGCCAGATCGCTCGAGCGAGCGGCGACTTGCTCGATCGCTCGCGCGTGATCTCCGATAGCACTTTGTGCGGTCGAGAGACGGTCCGCAGAGGTGGAAATGGCATCGCCCGCGTCTTTCATGCTGCCTACCAGCGGGCCGCCTGTCTGGTTGAACCGTTCAACGAACTCGGAAAATGACTTTTCCATAGCCTCCTGGCCGATCCGGGCCGCGTCATTCGCCGCGCGTGCCGAGGCTTCACCCATCTGACTGGCAGCCGAGGCGAGGCCGGATTTCATATCGTCGAGCGTATTGCCAAGATTGCTCAGCAACTCGTCCATCCGCTGTCTGGCAAGCTCGCTTGCCTGCTCGTTTTCTTCGCGCATGCGGTCCGCTACGACGCCGAAATTGCGGTTGAGCTCGCCAAATGCTGACCGCATTTCTTCCGAAGCCTGGCCAAAGCGCCTGACAGCTTCCTCGATCTGGCGGTCAGCTTCGCCGGTCTGTTTGTCGATACGTTCGGACATCGTGGCCATCGAGACGGTCATTGCGCCAATTGCATCTGCGAGGCCCGCCATCTCTGCACCGGCACTTGAAGCGATCGCGTCGCGGACGGCTTCACCCCCGCCACCGCTGATCTTGTCGATGCCTTGTTGGATCGACCCCAGGTGCGTGATCATGGGTGCCATCTGCTTTTCCAAGGCCCCGTCGAGGGCGGCAGCAAGCTGTTCGGAAAAGGTGCGGAGTGCCGGAGTCTGCTCTTTGAGCTGTGCCAGCTGATCGCTCGCGATCCGTTGCGGCGGCAGATAGGCCGTTCCATGCTCGAGTTTGTCACACAGCATGGACAGCCCATCATTGATACGCTTGCCGAAGCGGTAGTCGTAAGAGCGAAGCACGATGGAAGCCACGATGCCCCCGACAGAGGCCCAGAACTTCGCTCCCGCTACCTTCATGAGATCATTGAGCCGCTCCTGCATCGCATCGACACCGCCGCTGAAGTCGAGTGTCGAGAGAGCCGCGATGATGCCCAGGAAGGTGATCAACAGGCCGATGGCGATGAAAATATTTGCGAACCAGTTCAGCCCCCGATGACGGTCGCCAAGATTGACGAAGAAGTGTTCGGGACGAGCGGAATTCTGGAGAACATCGGCCGAGGGATCGACGATCGTTTCGCGATATTCCTCCCAGGTTCTGCGCAGCGGAAGCGCCTCAGCGTCATTCGCCTCCATCATCTGGGCGTCGATATCGTTGAAGCGGCGCGCGAACTCGAGGCGCGCCTGATCGACATCGGCGGTGCTGCCGCCGGTTATCTCGTCGAGCAGGCGAACGCGGGCGTCGATCGCATCAGCAAGAGGGGCATGATATTGCCGCTTGTAACGGTACGCGATTGCGAATGCTGTTCCGATCAGCACGATCGCCAGAAATGCCGCCATCGCATCGCCGATGAGCGGGATTTCCGTGAAGAAGTAGATCAGCCCATGGCCAAGCCATTCGGTAATTTCCATGCAGCCCCCAGAAGCCCGTAAAGGTAACGGGCTCCTGCGAACCGGTGCGGAAGCAGGCCAAGCTTGCGAAATGCAACCGGACGGAGAAACCCTGAATGAGCCAGACGGTATCGGACCGCAGAGCTCGCGCCAAGGCAGGTTGCGACAAACCCATGAGAATTTCGTGAATTTCGAAGAACTATTGAAGCGGATTTCTTGTTTTCAGGTAGTACTCCACCTTCTCGATAGTCCTTCTACGCGGCCTGCGACCAGCTCGTAGGTCAAGCACGAAGCGCGGATCGCCAACCGCACGACGACCGAACCGCGTCGCCGACATGTGCGATTCCTTCAAATGACGCTCAATGCGATCCAGCAATTTCATGGCCTTCCTCGACTCACTCAGCACTTGTGTTCTTGTTTTGTTCTTAGTAGGAAGGTTCCATCGAGTCTAGGAGATTTCCTTCTCTCCTCAGGCCGTCAGAAGGAACGACACGATGGAACATGTCAGAGAGGAGCTTGATCGCCTGATCCAGCAGCGACGGCTCGGATATTCCTCGATCTCGCGGATGATCGGACGAAACTCGTCCTACATTCAGCAGTTCATCAAGCGCGGCTCGCCGCGCAAGCTTGACGATGATGACCGGCGCACGCTTGCCAGCTTCTTCGGGGTCGACGAGCAAGTGCTTGGCGGACCGCCGGCAGCCATGCGTGACGGGTTGATTGAAATACCCGTGCTCAATGTCGATGCATCGGCGGGCTTTGGAGCGATTGCCGAAAGCGAGACCGCCCATACCCGCTTCGGTTTCGACGAACGCTGGCTTGCCAGGCTCACCAGAGCAAAGAGTGCCAGCCTTTCGATCATTCACGTCTTGGGCGACTCAATGGAGCCGACACTCAGCGATGGCGACGAAGTGCTCGTCGATGCGTCAGACCAGGGCTCGCGGCTACGTGACGGCATCTACGTCCTGCGCGCCGACGATGCGCTGGTGGTCAAGCGCGTGACGCTCAAGCCCGGTGGCCGCAAGATCACCATCAGCAGCGACAATTCGGCCTATCCCAGCTGGGATGATGTCGACCGGTCCGAGATTCAGGTGGTCGGCCGTGTCATCTGGTTCGGACGCGCTGTCTGATCCTACCGGATCAGAACCCCGCAAAACGCGCGCGATGCTTGGCAACGAAGTCCGGACGGGGGTGATCCCTCGGATCGACCGGAAGCCTGATCTTCTGTCCTGAAGGCGGGAAGAGCTTCAACAGGTTGGACGGCACCTTGTTGTGCGATACGAGCAGGCGCAGGTTGTCGTCGAAGGTGATGAGATGCCTGTCGAACAGCCAATGGGCCGTAGCCGAGAGTGCCACGCCGTTGGGTACGACGTCGGGTCCGCCATCGGCGACAGACCAGATATGGGCCGCCTGCGCCTCCGCTTTCCCGCCACCATTGATGATCCGCAATCCCGTGACGGCGCAGGTGCTGTCATAGGCATCGAGAACATGATTGCGGAAACTTGCGGCCCGGATTTTCTTGTTCACCAGGATCTGCTCGATCCGGCGTTCGCCAAGCTCATCGGCAAGGAGCGCGGCGGTTGTATCGTCGATGTACCGCTCGTCGAGCTCGAGCCTGATCCGGTTGGCCGGGTCGAGTGTCTCGCTCAGCCCCTGATTGACGATGGCAACGAAATCATCGCCATCGAGCGTGCGCACCGATTTTCCGCGCAGCGTCCTTCCGGCATCGCCAGGACGTGCCATCTCGCGCAGGAAGCGTTCGGCAAAGCGTCCGTCCTTGTCGCGGTAGGAGACCGCATCATCGAAGGGTAGATAGTCCCTGACGCGCGCGTAGTAATGGGTTGGATCAGCCTCATCGGGATCGATCCGCTCAACGAAAGCAGTCGCGATGTAGGCCATCCGGCCGCCCGATACGCGGGTTTCGCGGTAAAGGATCCAGTCGTTTTCAAGTTGGCGGGCTTGAGGAAGATATTGCGAAGGGAAATGATATCGCTCTGTGATGAGGTCGTCGTAGCGCGAATTGCCGCTGATCTCGAATACACCCTTCACCGGCAACGCTCCGCACTTCTCTCGAACAGGCATCGTGCCTGGTAACGCGGAAATCGTCCAGGCTGTCGGTGATCAAATGCCGATTTCGAAAGGCTTTACCCTTTCCTTTGTCAGTTCGGGCTTGTCACTTGCAGGCGAAGCGCTGCCGACATCCCTGTCTTGTGAAAGGCCCTTGGCCGCTGCCGCCTTGAGCCTTTGCGTTACTTCGAGGGCCGACGCTTTCTCGCCGCTGTTGGACTTGATGGCCCGGCCGAGTTTCTCGGCATTATCTGCAATCAGCGTAAGGCCGTCGCGAAGCCGGGTGACCGTAACCAGGAAGGTCTGCCGATTGGCGAGATTGCGTTCGCGGCTGTCCATCACCGCGATCCCGCGATCAGAGGTCAGTCCCTGCGCCATATGCGCATTGAGGGCATAGGCGAGGTCCGTGCGTTTGAGCATGGGGTCGCCGCGGCTCAGGCGGAGCTCCTTGCCCGATGATGTCTCCACCAAGACGCCCCTTGTGTCGATGGCCACGATCCTCGCCTGGTCGGCGTTGAACAGCCCGCGCTTGTGGTCGTTGTCGGTCCAACGGATCTTATCACCCTCAATGATGGACAGCGATTTGCGTTCGAAGAGTGACAGCCGGCTATCGTCTGCGCCTGGGCGTAGACGCGCGGGATTGAACTTACGAAGCCTCCCCTTCCTGTCCTCAAGCACGAGCTGCCTGCGCGCATGGTCGATGGTCTTGACGGTGTAGTCGCCCTTGGAGAGCTTCTGCGTGCTGTCGCGCGAGCGAAAGTTGAGGACCATGCCCGGCTGATATGTGCGAAGGTATCGCAACTCCTCGTGTGTCACATTCACTCGCGAATGAACGGTGAGACGGCCCGATCGTGGGCCAAGCTCGCCGTTGGCCTTGAGTCCGCGCTGCACAGCCTCATTGACCGCAGACCGTAAGGCCCGTCCCGACGCGTAGATCGACGTCCGATCCCGATCCGCTGGGCTGAGCGAAAGCCACTTTTCGGCAGCAACAATCGCACTGTCCCCGCGAGCCTCAATGGTTGAAGGAGCAAGTGCCCGGAGCGCATCGTCGATGCGTCCCTCCTGCGCGGCCGCCTGCGCACGCCGCAGGATGGGATCGCGGCCGCGCAAATTCACATCCATGTTGGCGCGCTCGATCCCGGCCTGCTGGACGAGGTCGAAGGGCTTACCGGCATCGACGGCGCCTAGCTGTCGCTTGTCGCCGACGAGAACCAGACGATGGACTTCGGCAAGGTTCGCCAGCCGTACCAGCTTGGCCTTGTCCTCGTTCGACACCATCGACGCCTCGTCGAGCACCAGGACATGGTCTCCGAGCGCGCTCCGAGCCTCACCCAGCAACGTGGTATTTCCCGGCTCGTGCAGAAGCCTGCCCCATTGCGCGAGAAAGCGGGCGATGGTCATCGAACGGATGCCGGTGTCGCGCTCGAGCATCTGGACGAGCGTGTTCTGCACGGCGAGCCCCAGCACTTGCTTGCCTTCCTCGCGGAGCAGCTGGGCAACCGGCTTCATCACGCTGCTTTTGCCCGCCCCGGCAATGCCCTGGATCGCTACGATCCTGTCACGCGACGAAAGCACAAGGCTCGCCGCATTCTCCTGTCCTTCGTTGAGCGAAATTCCGTGGTTGATCGCAGCAACTGCCTGAACCCGTTCTGCGGCGTCCGATCGATCCAGGATGGGCGACACCGCACCTCGTCCCTGGTCGACATTCGCGAGAATGGTGCTTTCAAGGTCTAGCGCCTCGCGGCTCGCCAGCCAGCCTTTGTGTTCGCCTTTGCCGGGCTCGAGAGCACCGCTTCTGACGAGTGCGTTCACACGGGTTTCGACGTGGCCCACCGTTGTCGGTAGCCCAAAATCGAGCGCCGCCTTCAGCAATCCCTCACGGGAAAAGGCTGCCTCGCGCTGCGAGAGATGGCGCACCGCAGAGGCCACGGCCTGTGCAGCCGCAATGGTCGGCGCATCCTGCTTGAGGACATGGGCAGGGATCAGCGGATCAGCCGGATCAGCCTTGATCCGCTCAGCGAACTCTCTCAGCTTCGCAATCCCGCGCTGAAGGAGGCTTTGCTCTTTCGAACCTTCGGCGACCTTCGCCGCGGCACGCATCTGGGATGCGTCAATCAGACCTCCAAGATCGAGACCGACCTCGTCGGCCCGCTGGCGCCACGACGAAAGAAGGCCCTCGCGATCGCGCACTGATTCCTTGCCTTTGCGCGTTTCGAGCGTTGCGACAATCCCTGCCTCCAGTCCGCTCCCGCGCCTGGCTGCGAGGACCTCTTCGCGCCGCGTTGAAAAGGCCATCACCTGCTCTCGGGCAATGCCCGCCGCTTCGAAATTACCATGCTTTCCAACCGGCCCAGCCTCGTAGCCCATCTTTTCGACCGCCAAGCGAAAACGCGCCATGGTCATCGAGTTGAGCAGCGTGTTGAACGACCAAAGCTTGTCGTTGCGAAGCGCGCGCCACTTCCCGTCGCTGCCTTGCGTGACATTCGCCACGACTGCGTGAAAATGCAGGTTTGGCTCCTGGTTGCGGTTGGTGTCGTGCTGGAAAAGGCCAATCGTGAGGTTATCTGTCGCGACCTTCCCGTAGCCAGCCTGACCGCCCATCCGGGTCTGCGCCGCGTTCTTTTCTGCCCAGCGCAAGGTCTCGATGACGGCCTCGCGATAAGCATCGATAATCCGCTGGTCGCCGCCCACCAGCGCGAGCAGCGACCAGCTTTTCGGCAGTGAGAATGTGAGGTCGGTTCCCGGCCTGTGGGCCTGGCCCGCGTTGCCGACCTGGATACCACCGGGAAGTTCTCCCCGCAGCAAGGCATCGAACTGCTCGGCACTGACCCACCCCTCAAGGCCAAGTCGTTCCGCTCCCTTCCCGACCCAGGTTCCGGAACGATCGGCATCGGCGCCGGTGTAGTAATTGTCTGCCGCGAAATAGCTCGCGGCGGCGGAAGGGGAGCGCACATTGGCGACGGAAAGCATCCAGTTTGGTCCTCGTCACGGCTCCCCTCGCGGCCGAGTAATCCCTCCCCATTTTCCTTTCACATGTCGGGCTCGAACTCGCCGAAATCCTTTTCCGGAGGATCTGCGACCGCACCTTCACGCAGGTCCTTTTCGACCGGCGTGAGTGGCTGGCGCCCGTTGGCAGCTGAACGGCCACGTTGCGTCGAACCAGCCTTGCCAGCTGCGTCATCGCCGGCGGTTCCTGGTTCGGACGGATGCTGTTCCGCGCCCATTGCTGGTGCATCCTCACCGGTTTGCACGGCGGCGAGAGGTAGCGTTGGACCTGCATCCAGATGCGAAACGGAATGGGTTTCGGCACCGAGATCACCAGCAGCGCGGCCTGCGTTCAGCTTTTCAAACGGCACAGGCTCCTGCCGATCTTGCAGTTGATCGGCGACGCGGCGCTGCCCCTCCAGGTCGAGTTTGAGCTGCCTTAAATCGACAGGCTTACCAGCACCGTCATCGTTCGAGGCGGGATGCTCGTCATTCGGTTTCGAACCCGGTTTTGCTTGGGGGGGCGTTGCCGCTGGACCCTGGCCAGGCTTTACGAGCGGTTTCTCGCGGGCGATGAATCCCTCGGCAATACGGCCACGCGTGCGCGGAATGAGCGATACCGGCGCAGCGGGGAATCCGTCGGGAAACTTGATGTAGGCCGACAACCGCGGAAGGTTCATGAACTGGTCGGGTAGAAGCAACGGCTCGATCTGCCGCCTCGGCGTCAGGCTGACTGCGTCGCGCGCATTGTTGTACCCGTAGCTGTAGCCTTCCTCCATGTCGCGCACCTGGCGGTGGCCGATGAAATCGGAGCACCAAGTCGCCGTTTCGCGATCGGCTGTCGCCAGGATGAGCTTGGTGCGCGCAAGCGAGGACAGTGTCATGGCCATGTTCTCGCCGTAGACTTCCTTGAGCTTGGCAAACGCATTCACCCCGGTGACGATCGCTCCGCCGAAGTTGCGCGCAGTTTGCAGCCCCTTTTCGAGGGCCGGTAGTCGGTGAAGGGCGCCGAGTTCGTCGATCAGAAACCACATCCGCAGGTCCTGTGTGCGCTCGAGCGTCATCAGCGTATTCATCGCCGTGTCGAGCCACAGCGTCAGCAACTGCGAGGAGATACTCATGTCGACATAGCGGGCAGAGAGGAACAGGATCGAGCCCGCTTGGCAGTCGCCTTTGACCCAGTCGCGGACCGAAAAGCGCGGTCCGGATGAGGGCAAGAGCTTGAGCACTGTCGCATTCGCATTAACCCCCGCGCGGATCGATTCCGCCATGCGGGCCGCCTCCGGAGCGGTCAGCGGATCGGCCATGGTACCGCGCATCAGCTTATGCACTTCGGACAGGTCAGCGGTCATCAGCCGCCGTGCCAAAGCCTCGTTGGTTGCCGTGCCGGCACGGGCAAGATGGAGACACATCTCGACGAACAGCATGCGCGCCGCAAGCACCCAGAATTGTTCTGAACCACCCCCGTCATGGGGCACGAGCGCCTCGGCAGCGGCATGAAACTCAGCTTCCGTCGTGCAGTCGTTGAACACGCTCCATAGCGGACATCGAACATCGACAGGATTGAGAATGATGTCGCGCGCGGGATCGTAGAAGGCCTCAATGAATGCCCCTGTGAGGTCGAAAATGACCGCGCGCTGGCCGCGTTTACGCGCTTCGGCAACTAGCTCGGTGAGCGCCACGGTCTTGCCGGTTCCGGTTGTGCCAATAAGCATGGCGTGGCTCTGCTCGAGCCGCCACGGCCAGCTTACACCGGCGAGATGTGCGGGTTGGTAGTGGCCCGCTTCGGCGAGCGCCGACGAGCTCGCAAGCCGCCACTTCCAGCCGAACTTGCGTCCCAGTTCCTCGACCCGGAATGCCTTGTTGTGACGCTCAATTTCGTCTTCGAGTTCGTCGAGCGAAACAAGCATTGCGCCGCGCTCGTGCTTGCGCTCCTTCGACCGACCGCCAAAGCGCTCGGCGAACCACCAGAAGAACACGAAGGCCGGGATCAACAGTACCGCCGAGACCAGCAATCCCTGCTTCACTGCCGTACGAAACGCCTCGACTGCCTCGCGCATCGGCGGGAACTCGCGAACGATGCCAAACGGGAGGCTGACCCTTTCGCCGTCAAGCAATTCAAGGTTGACCAGTTTGGCCGGATCGAACTCCATGAAGGCATAGAGACTGGCGTAGATATGCATCCAGACCAGGTAGATCTGGTGATCGCTCAGAGCCGACCGCACTTCCCAATAGCAGGTGCCGACGGCAACCAGGCCGGTGACAATCAGAGGACCCTTAAGCCCCGCGGCAAACATGAAACCGAAGTGGCCGAGCAGTTGGCTCCCGCGGGTGAAGTTCAGGAGATTATGCTTCATGGGAATGGCCTCCCATGCTCGCGTTGACGGGGAGGCCAAGACGCTCGAGGCGTCGCCGGTACGCTTCGTGAGTACGGTCGCGCAAACTCGCATCAGGATGGCTGGCCAGAAGTGCATCGAGCGCCACCGAAATGAAGATTGCCTGGCGCGCGGGATCGAGCCCTGCGGGCCTGTCCTTCGCCTCGTTATCGCGCTGCCACGCTACGACGATGAGGTCACGAATAAAGACGCTGACACTGACGCCATGGTCCGCGGCACACTGGCGAACCCAGTTACCAACGGAGAGAGATACGAATGTCTGAAGCCGATCTTGTCGGGTCATGAAGCAGGTTCCTTGTCGGGCCGACGGAACCTGACTCACCATGCGGAAGGTGCTGATGAGAATAAATCGTGAACAACTCGCAGTCAATCGAAAGATTCAGACAATATTTCAGAGTGATATATAGATGTGAGTTGTCTGCGGATCAGCGCAAAGCCGCTCTACTCGCAGACGGGTTGATTCCGCCCAAAACCACATTCTTTAGCAATATCAGACAGATAAATCCCGAAATCGCGGGGTACGGTGTGCTCCCTTGTTCCCAGGCGCGCGAGGTGGTCCAGGCAGTAAGGGGATTTTTTAAGGACGGCCTTTCCCGACCTCCATGTTGGAGCGCGAGCATCCAGGCCTGGCAGCTGATCGCATGCAGATAGAAAGCATTTCGACGCCTCCAGCCAAAGACAGCACCTGCGAAGAAGGCAGCGGCAAAGGGCGCGTGGGAAGCAAGGCAAGCGGGGCATGTCGCGTGCCTTGCTTCCCGCCGCCCGACCCGATGCCGGTTCGCAAGTGCGCGCGGGGCCCAAGAAAAAATTACGCCGCACCCTCAGGAGCGCATCGCAAGATGCGCGGGACAGAGTGCGTCCACAACCCCGCTCCATTAATCGGGCACCGCCGCATTGCGGTGGGCGGCCGTCAGAGCAACCGACCACACCGGGTTCTTGTGCTTGATTAGACTAGCCGGCGAACGAGAAAAAAGGGCAGGAACCGTTCCCGGTTCCCGCCCTGTCGGTAGTCTCAGAACTCGTCGAGCATGCCGCCGTGGACCGTGTGGACCACCCGCGCTGCGAGATGTGCTGGCAATATGTTATAGTCACCCTCGTCGAGGGCAAAATACCCGAGCTCGTCATCCTCGATAACGTGCTGATCGAAGAAGCTGTGCAACGCTCTCTTCTGGGCTGTTTCCAGAGCCTCGAAATAGCTCCGGGACGGAAGGGCGCAATGCATTGAATAGGCCATGATAATCCTCCTGATTTCTGTCGTGAGACGACAGGAGGTGCGCGCGATGGTCTTGTGCATCCCGGGTCAGGGATCGCCCGAATGGGCGACCGCAACAGCGGCGGTGGGGGTAACGATTTTGTTCGCTGCCGGATGCAATCCGGTGGCGGGCAAAATGGTGGGGCCCCGCCGTCCTTGAGGCGGGAGGCGCAAGGCCATCATGCTGGGAGAACCGTGAGCAAGAACCCACCACCTCCGCCCCAATATCGAACGCCTGCTGGGTGCGAATTGCCTTTCCTACAGCCCGATGACGCGGGCATGAAACCAACCGGGGAGCAGATCCGAGGGGGACAAAAGGACAAGTAACATGCCCCGAAACAGGAGCGCGATAGCAGCCCTGCAAAAGCTCGAAGCAGACCGCGAGGCGCTCGACGCCAAACAACGCGAACTTGAAGTGCAGGCGGCCAGAGAACTCGGCGAAATCATCTTGGGAAGCGGTCTCGAAAGCTTCTCGAAGAGGGGCCTGAGGAAGGTTGCCGAAGAACTCGGGAAACTCGGCGAGAATGCCGCGATCGAGAAATTGACTGGGCGCGGTTCAACCCGTGCTTCGAATGCAGCGCCGGGAGCCCAGTAACCCCAGAGGAAGAGGCCCTGCCGCTTGCGGCAGAGCCTCTTCGTAAGGGGGACGATCGAGATCGATGTCAGTCGATATCGGGAGCGTTGGTGTTGTCGCCCTCGTCGCTCGACCCGTTACCGCGGGAGAGGAAGTCGACCTTATCGGCAAGGATCTCGGTGCCGTAGCGCGTGACCCCGTCCTTGTCCTCCCACTGAGTGTAGTGGATGCGTCCCTGGACACTGACCAGCTGGCCCTTGGAGCAGTACTGGCCGACGGTCTTGGCAAGGCCATTGAAGCAGGTCACCCGGTGGAACTCGCTTTCCTTGGCAGTGTAGCCGTTCTCGTCCTTGTAGGTCTTGCCGTCCTTGTCGCGCGCGGGGCGATCGGTGACGATCGTGATCCCGGTGACATTGGTGCCGCCCTTGGTCTCGCGGGTGTCGGGATCGCGAGCGATGCGGCCGGTGAGGATTGCGATATTGGTCATGGTGAAAGTCCTTCAGTTCGTCAAACCGGAGACCATCTCCGGCTTGCGAACATCCAGAAGAAGCAGGGCATGGGAGGACTGCACCGCAGGCCAAAAGGGCCGAAGGGGAACCTGTTCATGACGGGTGGTGCGGGCAGGCAGCGCAGCTGCCAACACGGCCGGAAAGGAACGGGTTGCTGTCCTCAGCTGACCTGGTTCAGGACTGTTCGCGAAGAAAGCCGGATGGGTATCGGGTGTGGGTCTTAAGGTGCCAAGACCCTACTGCAATCAGCCTGCTCCATCGCCTTCCGATGCCGCCAGGAGATCCATGAAGTTGCGCGCCGCCTCCCGGTCTTCCTCGCTTTCGAACGCCACGTCGAGATCGGGGGCGGACCCGAACATGTGCAGGAACGACCACAGCGCAAAGCGCTTGCCCCGGTCCTCCTCAAGGCCGAGATCGACCCGGCAGTGCTCGATGCCAGCTGACAAGGTGTCGGGGGCAACCCCGGAGAGGTCGGTGGTGGCAAAGTAGCGCTGCAGCAGATCGTCAAGTTGCATGACCGGTCCATAGTCGGGTCGGCGCCGAATGCACATCCGGGCAATGCAGCTGCAGATTGTACAGGCCCCCTCAGGACCCGGGAGAGGTGCCCAAGGGGCCGCGACGATCGACCACGGTGATCCGGCGCGTCTTGGCATCGATCACCAGCCGTTCGGTCACGCCATTGCCCGGGAAGGCGACAACGTAGCGCGGATTGAGGGAGAGCATTTGCTCGTTGCGCTTGAAGCCGGCGCGGGAACCAAGCCGACGATCGAGCGAGTAAGTCAGCTGCTGGACCTCGCGGCGCTCGGCCCAGCTGGCGGCCAAGCGATCAGCACCCTTGCCGTCGCCGCCATGGACCAGGAAGAGATCGGGAACCGCATCGCGAACCTTGTCCAGCGTGGCCCAGATATTGTCGGCATAGGCTCGCGCATCCTCAGCGCTCCCGAAGGTCTGGCGACCACCGGCAAAAACGACCGGAGTTCCTTCCGGGATCAAGGCATGTCGACGATTTTCGGCGCGTGCGCGGAGGAAATCGCGGGCATCGATCACAGCCGAAGTAAGGTGGCGCGAATGGCTGGTGCGCGAGCCGGAAACGGGCTTCCACGAGGAACCGGTCTCGTCGCGGTAGAGTGCTGCCACAGCCTCACGCATCTGCTCGAAGGCTAGCATGGAGGCTTCGGCAGCCTGCGCGCGCTCGACCTGCTCTTCCAGATTGCTCGAATGCACTTCGGAGCCATCGGCGGATGCAAGGAGGACCCGGATCTCGTCGCTGGCCCGGTCAAGTTGAGCCGACTTGCGGCTGGCGGCGCGGTGGAAAAGGTTGACCATGCCCCAGGCAATATCCTCGGCATCGGCTTCCAAGGCAGTGTCGGAAAACATCGCGAAGAGGTCGGACCATACGGCGCCAAGCGTCTGGTCGATCGCATCCTCGCAGGGAAAGTCGGTCTCGTTGAAGGGTGCCGGCCTGATGCTGAGGCCTGAGAGATCGAGGCCGCTCAACTGGTCGATGAAGCTGTCGTACATGGGGTGTCTCCTGATCGCGGGGACAAGGCGAGGAGGCACCATTGCCTCGGCCTTGTCCGCCGGAGCCCGATCAGGGCCGGGACAAGGGCGAGGCGCACCGCGCAGCGGGAAACCTGCGGCCCTAGGCTGGCGCGGGCAACACGGGCCGACGGGCCGCAGGTTGCGGCGCGCCCCGACCGGCCCAAGGGCCTCTCCCGGCGGACAGGGATGAGACAGGATCAGGGTCCGGTGTCGCAAGCCGATCGGGAGCTCTCGAAGATCGTTTCGCCATTCGAGAACCGCCCGACCAGGCGCAACTCACCAAACAGGTCGATAAACCTACCCGAGACCTGGGCGAGCCAGTGCCGTGCTCTCGCCGTTCGCGGGTTGTAGAAATCGGCCTCCCAGTACCGGGCATCGTCGCGCTCGGCGAGCCAGATCGCCGCAAGCCCGCAATAGGTCGATATCCCGCAATCGGCGAAGGCGTTGCGCAGGAGGATGCGATCCTCGCGGCCGCGCCATCCATCGAAGCGCTCGAAAGAAGGAAAGGCCGCTTTCGCGGCATCGATGACCTCGTCGACGAGGCACTCGTAGACCCAGTCGATATCTTCGTCTTCGCCGTCATCAAGCAGGCGAAAGGCCACCAAGGAGCCGGTCGGATAGCTGACGGAACGTCCCATCTCACTGCTCCTCAGGCTGCATCAGCGAGATCGATGTCGGTCTCGCCTTCGCTGGACTGGTGACCACCCAGTTCGAGCAACAGGCTGGCCGCTTCCTCGGCCTTTGCCGCAGCGGTCAGGATCGCGCGCTCGTCCGATTTGAGGATCTTGAGCCAGGACGCGATGTAGCTGGCGTGATGGTCGAGGTGGGTGACTGGAAGACCCAGTTCGGCCCCAAGAATTGCTGAGGACAGTTCAGCGATCAGTTCCTCAGCAGCATAGGCATCGCTGCCGAAGCGGTTCTTGAGATCGCGATCGAGCCGCGAAGAATGCCCCGTCCAGTGCGACAGCTCGTGGGCGAGCGTTGCGTAGTAGTGGTCATAGGCTTCGAAGAGTTCGGCTGGCGGCATGGTGACGCGGTCACGCTGCGGCTCGTAATAGGCCTGGGCTCCATGATGCCGCAGGTCAGCGCCGATCTCGGCGAAAAAGGTATCAAGCCGCTCTTCGCGTCCTTCGGGCTCCAGCGCGGCAATGAGTGGCTTGGGATGGTAGAACTCGGGGAGGCCATCGCACTGGTCAGCGTTGAACACGGCATAGGCCTTGAGCACGCGCCGGTTCTCGGTGTCTGCTTCGCCTTCGGCGTTCTCGACCTCTCTGGTGTAGCTCTTGTAGAAAATCGCTATGGTCGACTTCTCGCCCTTGCGAACCTGTCCACCAAGTTTCTGGCACTGGCGGTAGGTCATCCAGTATGGCGAGGCGAAGCCGCAGCCATCGGCCACCATCCACAGCCAGAAGGTGTTCATGCCGCGATAGGGCGTACCGCAGGAACGTAACGGCCGCGAGACTGGCACACCGCGCCACGGCTTGACCCAGGGCTTTGTCCCTTGCTCGAGCTTTTCGATAATGACGGAGGTGATGCGCTGGGCTGGCGAAGCAGAGGCAGTGCGGCGGGATTTGGTCATCTGAGTTCTCCTGATCGCCGGGACGAACATGTCCCGGTTCAAGAAAAGCGAAGCTCCCTCCCCTCTAAGGGGCGAGGGTATACTCTCTCCTTTCAGTCAATCTGGGGGCATATGCGGCCTCCCGAAGCCCAACGTTCCGCCACGCTGGCACAAGCGATTTCCTTCAGCTTTAATTATCTTTCAGCAACTTGAGCTTTCACGTCCATTGCGGATGTCCTATCTAATGTCAGCATATTCTGTTAATCTATTGACATTGTCAGAATATGGACGTAATGGTCCGTCGCAGGAGGACGGGATGACCGACGGCCCATTCAAGAATTTGAAGCTCGACAGTCGCTCAAGGCGGTTTGCGGAAGCTGTACAGAATGAGGCTGAAGATCATGACACTCGGTGTGCACTGGGCAGCGATGCCATCGTGAACGGTATCTTGTCAGGAAACGACGGACTGATCCGCGACCTGCAGAGTTATAGTGCGGATGGGCAGCTTGATCTCGATCCGAAGGGATCAATCAAGGGTCTCTTCGAAAAGCACGATAAGTCGGAATTTTCGGATGACCTCCAACGTGAAGTCGCCATGAGGCTGCACGATGGTGAGAGCTCTCGCGATGCAATCGACAAGGCTTTGAACGCATGTGTCGAAACCAATATCGGCAAGACGCTGACCCGTATTCAGGAAGCTGGGCTAGAGGCGCACCGGGAAGGCCCGATGCACAGAGACCAGCTCGACCGTCTCAATGAAGGATTGGGCGAAGTCTCGAAGAGCCTCGACCGTGCGCGCATTCAGGATGCCGTGAAGAGCTGCGATAAGAACGCGTTCAAGCTGGACCTCAAGAAAAGAACCGGTCTCGATGACCCAATTCTGTGATTGTAATGAGTGAATTTTCTAAGTTTTCTGAGCGTGACCTAACCATACTCGAGGCGGGGCAAGCGGTTCCGCGTCGAGGCGCGAAGGGGCGCGTTTATGCGACCATCGGCTCAGAGATTAAGTGCGATAAGGACATCTTTGACAGCTACTGCCATGAAGGCTGGAGCAACATTCATCACGACCTGTTGATTGTCTGTGCGGCCGTCGAATTTGCAGATCGCCGCTGGGGACGCGGCAATGCACATTGGGCACGGCACTTTCATGTGACGGTGCCCGTGATTGAGCTTGCGACCTGGCAGGATGCGACTGTTCAACAAAGTCTTTGCGATACCCTGCGCCATCTGACTGGTGACGAGTGGCGTTTTAGCTTCGTGCGCCATGAGGGCGCAGCAACAAGCAAGCCGCGACAAGGCCCGCTATTCCCGAACCAGCAAAAGGCGTTCGCCATTGCGTACAGCGAAGGCTTGGACTCGCTAAGTGTTTCGGGCCTCTACAACGAGAATGACACTGCCGTGAGCGTGCGTGTGTCGAAATTCAAGGAACGACTGCGCAAAGATGAGCGACCGTTCGACCGCCTGCCCTTTGATGTGAAGGTGAAGCCGAATCCTGAGAACAGTGCCCGGTCGCGCGGTTTCAAATTTGCGGCGGTGACTGCAATCGCCTCGCGGCTGTCAAATGTCAGCCTGATCATTGTGCCTGAAAGTGGACAGGGCGCATTGGGGCCAGTGTTGCTCCCACTGCTCAACATCTATCCAGATTACCGGAACCACCCGACCTTCTTCAGAAAGATGGAGCGCTTCGTAAAGGCTTTGCTTGGCATCGATCTGACCTATGAACAGCCGCGCCTCTGGCACACCAAAGGCCAGACTATCGCAGCATTTCTGGCAAAGCCAGGGGTACAGCCCCAGCAGGTCATTGATACCCGTTCGTGCTGGCAGCGACGGGCCAACGTGCGCGTGGGAGGGAAAGTACGCCAATGCGGCATTTGTGCGGCGTGCCTATTGCGCCGGATGAGCTTGCACGCGGCCGGCGTTGTCGAGCCGCCCGAGAAGTATGCCATTGCCGATTTGCGAGCCGCGCGATTTAGTGATGCTCTGCCGAAGCAAAACAGCTTCAGGGCCACCAAAACTCTTTATGATTACGGCTACATGGGCGCGCGGCACCTAGAACAACTGACCGAACTGGCCGGTGTGCCAGATACCGCCCTGAAGCCTCACGCATTTCAAATCGCTGAAGCCCTTGGATTGTCAGTAGATGACGTGACTAGGCGGCTTCGGGACATGCTCGTGCAACATTCGAAAGAATGGGCCGCATTCGAGCAGGACCAAGGCGAAGAGAGTTTTCTGCAACTTTGGATGAAGGGAGGTCGCCATGGCTGATCTAAACGAGCTGACCGCACAGGAGATTGGTCGCCGCCTTCGCCTTGCCCGCGAAAGCGCAAAAATCCGTCAGGACGAAGCAGCCAAGGTAATTGGTATGTCTCGCCCCACCCTCGTTTCTATTGAAAAGGGGGATAGGCGGGTTCGCATTCAAGAGCTTCAGGCGCTTGCGAACCATTATGGGGTGTCGGTGAACGCCCTGCTGCGCCGTGAGGCAGTCCATACTGATCTTGTGCCACGCTTCCGCCGACTTCGCGAAACCGAGGATGAGCATACCGGCGAGGCAGTGCAACTGCTGAATGATCTCGTTCGAGCTGAGGTCGAACTGGAGAACATTCTCGGCATTGAGCGGCCTAAGAATTACCCGCCTGAAAGGGGCATCAACACCGGCGATGTCGTCGAATTGGCAGAACAGCACGCGCAGGAGCTGCGTGACTGGCTCGGATTGGGCTCTGGCCCAATCGCCGATATCTTCACCTTGATGGAGTTGGATCTCGGCATCCGACTCTACCAGCGACGCCTGTCGAAGGGTTCGAAGGTGGATGCGCTCTTCACCTACGACCAAACTTTGGGAGCTTGCATTCTCTTGAATGCGAACTTCCCACTGGAGCGGCGTATTCAATCCGCAGCTCACGAGCTGGGGCATTTCGTTGGGACTCGTCAAGCGCCAGAAGTTCTGGAGGAAAATGAGAAGTTTCAGTCACGCGAAGAGCGATATGCTCATGCGTTTGGGCGCGCCTTTCTCTCACCGCGCAAGAGCTTTGAAGCGGCGTGGCGTCAGCTCACCGCTGGCTCTGAGATTACCCGCAGGCCAATCATCGTACAGGCGCACCATTTCCGCATTTCACGCGAAGCCTGTGTGAGGAGGCTGGAAGAGCTCGGACTTGTTAAGCGGGGAGCATGGGACAAGCTGAAAGCCCATGGTGGCATTACTCCCGCACAGGTCCGTGAAGTGCTGGGCGATGCTTCAAGTAAGTCCGACCCAGCAAAAGATGATGCAAACCGGTCGGTGTCCCATCGCATGAGCTTCATGGCCTACACCGCCTGGAAACGCGATCTGATGTCGGAAGGACAATTGGCCGAGCTTCTTAAAATCAAGCGGCTAGAGCTGCGCGCTCTGCTCGATCAAATGGAACTTGAGGAGAGCGAAACGGATGACCTGTTTAAGCTCCCTCTCTGATACGCTGATCCCATTAGTCCCCGATACGAGCGTGCTTATCAATCTGCACGCCTGTACGTTTGGCGAACAGGTGCTTCGGGCCATTCCAAACGACATTGTTCTGACTGAAACGGTTGTTACGGAACTCAACCATGAAACTAGTCACGCCAATGGAGAGAACGGGTTCATCCAACGCCTGATATCGGAGAACGTCGTCAAGGTCGTCCAGATGGATGATGCAGCGGCTCGTCTTTTCGAGACGATGATCCGTTCTCCCGGTTCGCTAGATGACGGCGAAGCAGCTACGATTGCAGTGGCGGTGTCACAGGGTTTTCTGCCCGTTGTCGATGAGCGAAAGGGTCGGGCACGAGCCCAAGACCTGATGAACGGCCAAGCCCCCGCTTGGTCGTTGGACCTTTTGGTTCATCCAGCGGTGCAGACTGAGCTCGTCGGTGACGGGTATATCGAGGCTGTCTATCTCGCCCTTCGAGAAGGTCGAATGAGGATTGATGATGAGCGCTGTGAGGCGGTTGCAAGGTTGATCGGATTTGAACGCGCCGTCGCGTGCAATAGCCTTCCGGGGTTCAAGAGTCGCAAGGGTTCTTGGGAAGCCAAATGACCAGCATTCTTGCGTGCTCTTCCCCCAATCGATGATGTGGACGAAAGGGCAGCTTTGCTGCTCGTTCTTTCCCAAACGAGACGGTCAGCAAGTGTCCCAAAATCTTACATTGAAAAGGCGGTCCGTCCCGATTGGGACGGACCGCCCGCCGAGTGATCTGGACCTGTCAGGAGGGGTCAGGCAGCCTGCTCGGCTATCTCATCAGCTGTAACATTGCTGACCGGCTCATCCCCTTCGGCGTCAACCGGTTCGACCTCTTCGGCACCGGCGAAACGCATGATCGAAGGTACCCAGGCCTGCGCTCGTTCCTTGATATCTGCCTCGCCGATGAAGTTGCCCGAGAAAATGCGCTCGGCAGCGCTCGCCAGATCGGCCTTCTTCGAAGCAGCGTACCGACTGACCAGTTCGGGCCCACCTGCGGCATCGAGTGCTTCGAGCGTGCGGGCCTTGGCCACGCGGTCGAAGTAGTTGGCCGCTGTGGGACGCCACCAATGCGCAGTCTCGATGTCGAGGAGCGAGCCGAGCGTCTCATGCATCGGCACCGAGCGCTCGCCTTCACAAGCGAGGCTGGCAATCAGAGTGCGCGAGACGACATGACCAAGCCAGGCCGAGCGCGCCTCGTCGGAAAGCGCCCGGAAGTTAGCGAACCGCTCGACATCGCTTGTCCCAGCGCGCCAGCTTTCATCGAGCGAGCCGGCGAACTCGGCCAGAGCAGCACTTGCCGGTGCGTCCTTGGCCTCGAACCCGGTGACAGGCCCGGACGCGACCGAGCCAACGAGGGTCGACGCTTTCTTGGCGCGCCAGTCGTGCCCATCGGCATCGGCGAGCGTGAAGACCATGAAGTCGAGCGCCAGTGCCGGGTCGTTGGCGAGATGGATTGCCAGGATGTCGCGGCGCTGCATTGCGAGTTCGTCGAGCAGGCGCTGGGAAAGCGAGCTCCCCTTGGGCTTAGCCGCACCGCTCTCTTCGATGGCCTCGACCACGCCTTCGTCAGCAAAAACTTCGGTCTCGGTGTAGTACTGCGGGACCAATGTCGGCTCGCCATTGCGCGAGAGGACGAGGAATGCGCCAGCCTTGGATTTCAGTTCGTCGGCGAGTACCGGCGGCCGGTCATTGAGCGCGCGCATGGCGCGGTCGATGACGACGAGTTCCCGTTCGGCCTTGGCTACCTCGTCCTCGTCGCTATCCTCGTCTTCGAGCACGGCGGCGACGCGGTCGTAGTCGGCCTCGAGCTCGCCGAGCTCCTGCGCTTCTTGCTCGGTCATCGGTGCAGGTTCGCAAGGCAAGCGGCTCATACCTTCGACAAGGTCGTGGCTGACATAGGTGCCAAGGGTCGGCCGAACCCAGGCAAGGCCATATTCGATCGCGACCTTTTCTGCGGCTTCTTCCATGGCCTTGTGTGCGAGGTCTTCGAGCAGCGCGACATCGATCCAGCTTTCGCTGGCATCATCGTCGAACAGTTCGCGCTCGATCCGGCCACCCGCAGTCAGGTAGGCATCGCGTCCGACGAGAACCGCTCGCGGATCGGAGCCACGAACGGTTGCGTCGAGCACCATGCGCCGGATCGTGTCGGGTGTGATTTGGTACCAGGCGTCCTGCAGCTCGGCATAGACATGCGCCTGGCGCTCGACGTCCGAAATCGCGCCATAGGCCTTGGCCATGTCGAGCGTGATCGTGCCCTCGGCGAGTGCTTCGAAGACGCAGGGTGCCAGACTTGCCAAACGCAGGCGCCCTTCGACGAAACGGACAGTGAGGCCGAAGCGGCGCGCCACGTCTTCAACCGTGGCACCTGCGTCGATGATCGATGCGAAGGCCTGCGCCTCGTCGGCCGGATTCATCGCGAGACGCTGGAAGTTCTCGGCAAGGCTCGCTTCACGCACTTCGCTTTCCTCGCCTTCGATGACGAGGCAAGTGACCTCGTGGTTTTCATGCAGGGTGCCCTCTTCGGCCAGCGCCTGCAGTGCGGCGAGCCGGCGACCGCCGGCCTCGACCTCGAACTTGCCGCGCTTTCCTTTGCGCACGACGAGGTTCTGCAGCAGGCCGCGCGCAGCAATGTCTGCCCGCAGCTGGAGGTCGGCGAGGACATCGCTCGACTTGCGAACGTTGCGCGGGCTCGGGACGAGCTTCTTCAAAGGAATCGACTGGATCATGGGTGTTCTCCTGATGGAATGAAGGCGCAGGTGAGGATCACGAGGCCCACAAGCCCAAAGGGCTGCCTCCACTCTCATTCTTAGATTGGGGTTTGCCCGAGGGATCAGGCGGCAAGCGCGGGGAGGACCGACGAAGCTCTCGAAACCGGGACAAACAGCCGCGTGCGGTAGCGGATGATCTCGGTGAAGCAGCCTTTGCCCTTGTACCAGTCGAGCCGATCGGGCGAGAACCCGGTCAGTTCAAGCCGCTGTTCGCCGCCCACCAGAGATCGCTTGTC
>Ga0181374_1000023_pt1 | contig 55249 bp, 81 predicted proteins | sample LowvirmetaG_2_FD_130086 | JGI IMG/M metagenome (GOLD analysis project Ga0181374, IMG submission 130086) | Marine viral communities from the Subarctic Pacific Ocean - Lowphox_10 viral metaG | ecosystem: Environmental > Aquatic > Marine > Oceanic | place: Subarctic Pacific Ocean | collected...
CACCCCGACCCAGCGAGCAATACGCGCTCGTACCTGCTGCGCCAGCGGCAACAGCTCGGCCTCCCCCATCAACGACAGATCCAGAAACGCCTCATCAATGGAATACACCTCCACCTGAGGCACTAGGGTTTCCAGGGTCGCCATCACCCGCTGGGAAATATCCCCGTAAAGGGCATAGTTGGATGAAAAAACCACGATTTTGTGGCGGGCAATCAAATCGCGAGCCTGGTGTACCGGCATGCCGGTTTTCACCCCCAGCGCCTTGGCTTCCGCAGACCCGGCTACAATGCAGCCGTCATTATTGGAAAGCACCACCACAGGCTGCCCCTGCAGATCCGGGCGGAACAGGCGTTCACAGGCGGCATAGAAGCTGTTGCAGTCAACCAGGGCAAACATGGCCGTTACCCGCCGCCCCGCAAGGCGTGCAGGCAAAACGTCACCACCCCGAACAGGTCCACACCCTCGCCGCCAATGGGTATCGGCGCATAGGCAGGATTGCGGGGCTTGAGCATCGGTGTGGGCTGCAATTGCAATTCTTTCACCGTGAATTCGCCATCCAGCGAAGCTACCACCACATCCCCCGCAACGGCTTCCAGTGAGCGGTCCACAATCAGGATGTCCCCGGAAAAAATACCGGCATCCACCATGGAGTCCCCCTCCACACGCAACAGGAAGGTGGACGCGGGCCGGCGGATGCATAGCCGGCTCAGATCCAGGTGCTCATCCAGATACCCCTGGGCCGGAGACGGGAACCCCGCAGAAATACGCTCACTGAAAAAAGGCAGGGCAGACATAACAACACACCGGAAATCCACAGTCTGGCAAGCATGGCAAAACACTGCCTTTATGTACAGTTATTCTGTCGTGCAATGCCCATCCAGTAGTGCTCCCTTCACACGAGATCAATCACAAGAACGCGACAAAACGACAAGCAACGCCTATCCATCCTCTGCAACGGCTGACGTAACTTACGGTGATACACCTTGTGTGCGGCGCCTATCGCCTGCGAGCCCGCACGGAGTAAACAGGAGGCCACCATGAGCACCGATAGCCATCACCGCTGGATGTCTGATTTTCTGGAAGAAATGGGCCTTCCCGCCCGTGCCGAATTTCAGGGCTATGTTCTGTTCAACCTGGAGCAGAATACCTTTATCGCCACCAGCAAACGCAACCCGCAGACTCCACATCAGCAACAGGTCAAACCCTGTGCCTGGGCCCACTGCTACCCCGACATCATGCACGCCAGCGATGCCGCCAGCGGACTGGGGAGCGAATACGAAATCCGCGCGCTTTTCCGACTCGACGGTCGGCACCTGTCCTGTTCGGTGTGATTGGGAGGTCAGGGATTTGAGATGGAACGCAAGGCGCCCGGAGCTCGACGCTGGATGCTGGATGCCTAAAACCCAAAGTCAAAACCCCACGGCCATTTTGCTGGGAAGGCCTTGCGGGCATGAAAATTGGGGGCACAGGGAACGCGTCAACAAGGGCAGCAGTGATGTGACTTTCGATTTATTGCGTCTGGCATCCGGCATCAAGCGTTTTGCATCTAGCCCAGACATAAAAAAACCGCCAAAAGGCGGTTTTTTTATGTCTGGAGCGGGTGAAGAGAATCGAACTCTCGTATGCAGCTTGGGAAGCTGCCGTTCTACCATTGAACTACACCCGCAAAGGCGAAACGGCAATATAATCAAAAAGTTAAGCGATTTCCAGCATCTCACACTTTTTTATTTTTTCTTTTATAACTTGTTGATTTTGCTACCGTCCTAAACCGTTTGTGAGATGGGTTTTTCCACTCTCTACACTCTCAAAAAAAGTGCGTCTCCCTATTGCTATATAGGGCATTATGCCCTATATTAACAATCGAAGGCCGGGCAAATCGCCAAGGTCAAAAACCGGAGTCATCCGATGAGCTTTACCCTTTCTCAAGCCGAGCAGGCAATCATCGATCAAGCGGTTTCCATTCTGGAATCCAAAATCAACACCGCTGAGAACCTCAGCAGCCCTACGCAAGCAGCTCAGTACCTGCGCCTCAAACTCGCCATGCTCGAGCATGAGGTATTCGCCGTCCTGTGGCTGAACAACAAGCATTCCGTCATTGAACTGGAAGTGCTGTTTCGCGGCACCATCGATTCAGCAGCGGTTTACCCTCGCGAAGTCGCGAAAGCTGCACTGGCTCAGAACGCCGCTGCCGCCATCCTCTGCCATAACCATCCTTCTGGCTGTGCTGAGCCGAGTCAGGCTGATCACGCCATCACCCGCCGTCTGGTTGAGGCCCTTGGCCTGATCGATGTCCGAGTGCTTGACCATATGGTTGTTGGAACTGAGGGGTATGTATCCTTCGCTGAACGCGGGCTGCTTTAAGCAGCCCCCCCTACCGGGAGAATTGAAATGGAAGAAAGAGCCACTTACGGAGCCAACCCGATCCGACCCGCTACCCTGCGGCCCTTCGCTGAAGGCTGGGAGCAGCCTACTGCTGATGAGGTCCGGGCCATATTGACGAAAGCGGGCCTTAGCGGCAGCCAGGCAGCCAGCCTCCTGGGCATTGAATCAGGGCGAACGGTTCGTCGCTGGACAGGCGGGCAAAGCCCTATTCCCTATACCGCCTGGGCAATTCTGTGCCAGGCGGCAGGCCTGGGAATTATCTGGGCGCCGACAGGCACAGAGATAGAGAGGAAGGTTTCCGGAAGATGACGCCTGGTTAATACATGGCTCTCGACAACTGGAGAAATGGCTGACAGGCGCCAGGGTAGACGTGTGAGATATTGACCCTGCCCGCCGCCGGCAAGAGATCTCCGTTTCAGCCAGCGACAGATTGTCAGCGACTATGCGACGGGCTCACGCCCAGACGCGAACCGGAGTGGACGGCGCCGAGATTTCAAGCGACTGCAACGCCTCCGGTAGAGAATCGCCCCGGTAGTTGGCGTGATAGCCAGGCACCGCTTCCATTTCTGGGTAATCGAAGCCCTCCGCGTCCGTCAGCGTGTTGCCTGTCGGCTGGCGGATGGTGCCGATAACATCCAGCGAATCACCGGCAGGAAGCGCAATGCCGAATTCGGTCACAAATCCCGCCGCATCAAGTGCCGCGTCAAAGGCGGCTTTGTTGTCGGCTTTTAGGTAGAAGTCGTTCATCAGGAAAGCTCCTCGGCCATTTCCTCTTCGGAAATCGAATAGGGATAATAGCGGACGTTTTGGAGCCAACCCGCGTAGCGGTTGGCCGTGAGTTGTAATTTTTCTTGATTCACAACGTTGCTATAAGTGCTTCCATCGTAGTCGCGAATTTCGTCGTTAACTCCGATGATCAGCGTATCCCCGGAAATAGAAATGCCGGTTTTACAAAAATCAAGCGGTCCCTTCCCGAAAAAAATTACCTGAGCAGCCTCGTCCCCGGTATAGACCAGACCATTCATGGTGCTGTAGAACCCGAAATACCCTGAAACGACTCCCGCATTTTCCCGAAGAGCGTGCATTACCGTAGACGAATTGACGTCATGAGGCGTCCTGATCCAATCAGCCAAAAGCGTCATTTCGGGTTGAGTGTTGAACCACGGGGATAGCGATTCGACGTCCGCAAAGTCGCCCGAACGAGTGGCAGCCGTCCCGCTGGTTGGGATGTAGCTAGAGGGAGTTTCCCCTGCCTCAATTTGAAGCCCACCGCAATAGAAGTAATCCCCAATGGCTGGGCTGTCGAACGCTACGTTTAGATTGTCATCCAGAGTTCCATCATTGTCGGTCACAAACGACGCCAAAAACCACCCATCACCCAAACTCTCAAGTTTTTCATTGCGTACAGACGCGCCCCCCGAAAGGGTTCCAGCGTCGAAGTCAGCAGTAATTGCAAACCCATCGTTTGCGTCTCTGTGCAGTAATGTTAGTGTTGAGACGTTACCTCTGTTTAGAAGGCACCATCTGACGGTTGTGCCGGAAATCCCCACGCCCACACCACGAAACACTGTTCCACCCTCATCCGTTCCAGTTGATACGACCTCGGCCTTTATCGCATGGGTAACGCGGTTGTCCCCCGCGATGGAGGTGTCTATGTCCGTTTTGGATGTCACGGCCATCGAGTTTTGAACAAGGTTTGTCGCCTGCCCCTCGCACAGAATCCCTAGCGGCTCACCAGTTACCGGGTCGTGATCAAAGCGAGGCTCATCAATTGCAGCCGTTTGCAGCACGCCGTTGGCGTCCCAGTAGGTGGCCGCGCTGTTGCGGGTGAACGTCATAATTTCATCGAAATTAACTGTCTTGTTGAGCATTACGCGCCCCCCAGTGCATAGGATTGATTGATAAAGTCGAGGCGCAATGTGCCCAGGTCACCGTGCAGGGACTGGATCAGTGCCAGTACCCGTTCTTCATAGCCGACCAGCGCGTCCACCGCTTCCTGCAGGGTTGTGCTGTTTGGGTATTCACCCTGCTCTACGCCAGTTCCAGTGTCGTTTTGGTACAGCGTCAGCGTCCCGCTATCGGACACCCAGAAGTATTCACCGTCACTTGTCCCGGCCTCACCGTCCGCTATGCTCGGATAGATCGTTGCGCCGGTGCCGGCCACGCCGCCAAGCTGGCCAAGCAGCCCCTGTAGCTTGCGCATCGCACGGGTGAAGATGGCCGCCGTCTCTACGTCGCCCTGGGCCATTTCAGGAATGCCGTCGCTGGTGAAGTCGCGCTGGATGGCATAGGCGCCGGTCTTGCCCGTGCCGCCGTAGGGCGCGGTCAGCGTGACCTGCGTGTCGCTATCTACGCTCGCCACGTCATAGACCAGGCCCACGCCGGTCATCACGAAGCTATCACCGGGCTGGACATTGGCAAGCCACTGCGTCCCTATCCCGGACACAACGGCGCTGCCGTTCACCACCGTAGCGGTGCCCGTTTTGTATTGAGCCATAAGCTATCTCTCTGCTTTACAGGTGCCCGGAAGGGTCACACTTCTACGAAGGCAAAATCGGTGACGATAATCGCTGCGCTGCCATAACGGTTCGTGCCAGCACAATCCAGCTCAGCGCGTAGCTGTGGGTACTCTTCTATGCCCGTCCCGGGGGAGTAGAGGCTGGGGGCCAGAAAGTCAGAAGCCCGACCGGTGTAGTCAATAGTGAACATTTCATCAAACAGATCGTTATCGGTGACCGTAAGAGAATCGCCAGCAATATCGACGTCTACAAGATAGCGGGCCGGCACCGGAAAGCTGTCGAATGTTGCGGTATAGCGAAAAACGGACACATTGCTGTAAACCGTGCGAGTTTCCACAGTGCCCAAGTAGTCAACAATAACGCTCACTTTGAGTGTAATTGTTCGCTTTCGCTTGCCGCCTGTAGGGGAGTCTGGGCTGTCATACTCCCAAAGCGTGGTCCGCTCGATCTTCACGATTCCGTCAAAGAATTCGATTGTTGCAACGCTGGAGAAAACATCGCCAGGACTGTAACTGCCGTTGGAAATGGAGTTTTGCCCGATGCCCGCCTTCGCTCTGAACCGATTGATCAGAGTCACATCCTTCCCAAGCTCCGCGATTTCTGGCAGATGGTGATTCACCTCGGCGCTGCCTGGCGTGTCAGATAACACCTCCAGCTTGAAGCCTCTGGCAGTCCAGTCAGCTACCGCAGAACCAGTTGCCGGTCGCTTGGCTGCTGGAATATAGGACTGACAAAAGAAGGTGTGAATGAAAAGCTTCTTGCCGTTGAAGGAATCAAGGCCATTGAAGACGGTATCAATACCAATCGATAACTCAGCGCCGTCCTTTTGAAAGTACTGGTCCCCACCATCGCCAAAATAGAAGTCGCCATTATCGTCAATGTAAGCCGTCCAGTCGGCGCCATCGTAGTAGCCCAGATGCGTGGCCGTGAGGTTCAGGCCAGTGCTTGGGGTGTCGCCCAGGCGATCAGGGATATTGGATAGGTTGCTGGACCAGTCAGCACCGGCGGTGGCCGTGTTGACCCACGCGCTGCCATTCCAGCGCTTCATCAGCTTCGTGGTGTCGTTGTACCACAGGTCACCAATGCCTTCGGCAGTCGGGGTGCTGGTGCTGAAGAAGGTGGTGACCTTGCCGTCAGCAGTGGATTGGGCATCGGATGCTGCATTTAACGCCTGACCAATGGCCCCGTCTTGAACGTCGATCCAGGCATCGTCTTCTTCGTCCCAGCGGTAGGGATGATCTCCTGCATCCGTCTTGAACCAGAGATCACCTTCCTCCGCATTCAGCGGCGGGTCATCTTGATAATAGGATGTGATTTTCCCATCTGCCGCCGCCTGGGCATCTGCGGCATCAGCGAGCGCCTGTGATGCGTTTGCATCAGCATCATTCAGCTTGGTCAGCTCGCTGCCGTTAATGTCACCCAGCGAGCCCGGCTTGTCGCTCAGGTTGGCGTAGCCGCTGCCACCGGTGATGGTCACCGCACCAGAAAAAGCCGCACTGCCGTCACTGTAAACAGCAAACAGCGTTGAGCCGTTGTACTGGTAGGTGATCATCCCGGTCTTGCCGTCTGCTGACTTCGGCCCCAGCGTGGCCACCGCGTTGCCCACAAGGCTTTCCACCTGCCCGGCCACGCTGATTTTCTCTGTAGCAGCCAGTGTGCCGGTGACGATCTTGGAGGCCGTGAGCTTGACGATTTTGGTGCCTTCAATGGCGTCATCGTCCAGATTTGCGTCGATGAACGCCTTATCTGCATCAGTCACCGTGGCCCATGGCCCAAGGCCATCCACATCACCGGATGACAAACTGGCCGTGGTAACGCTGAACTCGGTACTCATGGTGCCCTGGCCAAAGGCGTCATAAGTGGCGAACCGCAGGAAGTATTCGGTGCCATCCGCCAGCCCAGCAATGACCACTGGCCCACCATAGGCTTGCGCCACCTGATTGGCCGGGCCGGGAGTGAAGCCTGTGGACTGGCTTAACCATACCCGGGTGTCTTTGTAGTCCAGATCCTCCGGCGCGTCATAGTCGATCTGCAGGGACCGGAAACTGGCGGATACCGTAATAGCATCCGGCAATTCTGGCGCCACGTTCTCCACCGGCAATTTTGCGGCCTGTGCGCTCAGTTGGTTCTGGCGCCCCCGGCAGTACACCCGGCATTCAAACGCACGCCACGCGCCCGCCTGGCCCTGCTCTCGGGCATAGTCTTCGGCATTCTTCTCATAGGTGTAGACGAAAGCCGGATCAACCACCCATTCCGTGCGCACCAGTGAGCCATCCGCCCACACTTCAACCTGGTAATCCTTGAAGTAGAGATCCAGCGAGCCACGGGAGGCGCCCAACTGGCCCTCACTGCCCATTTCCACCCATTCGGTCACACTGGTCTTGCGCCACACGAACTTGGCGTCACGGCCACCAAAAACGGCATCATTGCCCTGCTCGAACAACTCAAGCCCGTGGACGTTGGGCACCTCCACCACATCGTCCACGTCCTCGTCGCCCGGCTCTGCATTTAGCACCTTGGTGGTGGTGATTTCTTGGATCGGGGCATCAGGCACAACATTGCCCGCAAGCGAAACTCCACGGGCGCGGATTTCGTAGGTTTTCCCGTCGCTGGGCACTACAAAGCCCACTTCAGGAGAAGCCGGACCCACCTCAAACCAGCCCGTGTCACCCTTCTCGCGATACTCCACCAACGCGTACTTGTAGCTGCTCACGCCCGGCGGCTCTATCGCCACCTCAATGGTGGACAGATTGGCATTGGCGCTGCGTGGGGTGTTGGTCAGCTCGGCAATAGTGACCGATGCGGGATTTTCGGTTTCTTCAGGGATGTCCGGGGTGACCGCAATGGTGCCGGTAAGTTGATGGACCACATAGGCAGACTGCCAGACGTTCAGGGGTGTGGGCTGCGGGCTATAAAGCGGGGACACAATCTCGTTACTGTAGCCCTGATAGAAGCTGTAGACGCCAGGGAGTGTGGCCCCCATAAAGCCCAGGCCATTGCCTCCACGGGTGCCCTGATAACCTGGAACCTCTGCTTCACCATAAAATGCGTGGAAGGTTGATTCCGTCAGGTCGCCGGGAATGGCCGTGTCGCCATCCATGACGAAGTACAGAGCACCAGGCCCGCCCGGGGCGCCAGTGCCGGGGTAAGCGCGTGACCAGCTGTTGGCCTGATAGTAATTCGGCGGGGTTTCTGCATCGCCACCAGAAAGATCAATCAGGCCATTTTCACCAATGGCAAAGCCTCGGCAAATTATAGCGAGTCCGGCACCGGAGTTGCCTCCATCAGAGCCAGCACCCATTAAAGACAACAACTCACCGGGATGAAGCTGCGGTGACCGGATCTTGCCCAAGGGGCCGCCACCGTGCCCACTGCCGCCCCACAAGTAGCCAGGCAATCCCTTTAGCTGACCGTCTGACACCTCAAGCGCAGTCCGCGCAGCACTAATCACAAGGCCGCCAACAGGTTCCAAATCAACAAAAGAGCCCGGTAAATCGAAGTCAATAATTTGGATATAAGGGTTCGGAGTGTAGGAGCGATAATACCAGCGGTAATCCTCAAAATTATGAGCCTGCTGTATAACCCCCTCAGCTTGAGGCATGGACTCAGCGCGGAGATAGCCGGCCTGCCCCTGGTTGTCAGCATCCCACGCAAAATATCTGGCCTGAGAAGTCGGTTCTATCGTGATTTCATCGACACCAGCACCGCCCGGCTGGCCCTGCCCGCGACCATCCAGCGTGCCGTTATTCTGGAAGTAGCCGGCCACGCGAAGCTGCACGTTTTTGGTGAGCGTGACCGTCACGCCCCCATCAATGGTCAAATCCTCCGGGCACCAGTAAATGGCCGTATCGTCGGAAATAGAGGCGTGGCCATCCAGAGTGATGTCGGCCGTGATGTGGCGCTCGCCGGCACTCTCCACCACGGCGCCAGGGAAGTTGGCCGCGCTGATTTCTGTGCCTTCGCTTTGATACCAGCTGAGCGGTAACGCTGACCCAAACTGGTCCACCGGCAATTCGCTGGCCCGCTGGCTGGAGCCAAACAGATCAACCGTGACCTTGCCGGTCTGCCAGTCCACCTTGACCTGCTGAACCTCGAAGTTACGGTTCAGGGTCACGTCCACCTGATCGGTGCTGTAGTCCTTAATGCCCCCCAGATTCACCCGGACAATATCGCCCACTTCCAGCACGTTATTTTCGGGGGAAATGTCTAGCGACAGGCGAAGCGGAGGGCCAGCGTAACGATCCCGCAGGCTGTCCAGAATGTTCTTGATGGTCGTGTAGGTGTGGCGCTCGGCACTCAGGGCGCGGAATTCAATCTCAAGGGTTTCGGATTGACCGTTGCGCTCGATAGAGCCTGAATCCAGCAGACGGTTTACGCGGGTGTAAGCCTCTTTGCGTTGATTCCAGTTCCAGTAGACCAGAATGTCGTTGATCATCCCGCCCATGTCATGGGTCAGGGTTGCCGGGGACAGCACATGATCTTCATTCAGCTCGCGCACATACCCGCTTTGGGAGGGAATGAGGGTCATGCGGCGCAAGCCAATCTGGCCATCCGAGTAGATAGGCGGGTAACAGCCCATCATGCGGAAAATCTGCTCCTCGATGAACTTCTTCCCGCTCTCCTTCTCTACCCCAGATACCAAGGCAGAAAGCCCGTCATCGAAGCTGTCCAGATCCCACAAGTCCGGCCCAATGTTCAGGTATTCGGACGTGCGGATAAACTCAGCACCAACCCCCATGTGCCAGTGGCTCGGCAGGTATTCGCCGGGGTAGCCGTAAATTGAGCCCGTCAGCAGCGCATAGGCCAGCATCGGCGCCGGCATGTCCAGGTAGACGTATTCTGTGACCTTGGGCGCGTTGTCGCGCTTTTCGTCCGGATCCACCTCAATGGTCAGCGGCGTGGTGCCCAGCACGCCACGGGTCACCTGCTTGAGCGTGTTGGTGCTTTCGTCCACCTCCTCCGCCATTGCGATTTCAAAGGCGTCATTTTCGCCTTCCAGTGTCACCAAGCAGATGCTCTTGCCGCTGGCCAGCGTCCGCCCGGAAGGGCTCACGGGCTGCTTAACCAGCTGCAGACCATTGACGGAATACAGCTCGATCTCTGTGGCGTCAGCCTCAAGCGTTTTACTGAGTGTGGTTTCCTTCAGGACGAAGATGTCATCACGCATCTGCCGCTGAACATCAGCGCACTTGAAGGTGTATTCCAGCTCTTTGTAGGAAGCGCCCTGAATCAGCTGCGTCTGGACCAAGGCGAAAGATGACCACGAGATACCCAGAAAGCCCGCGTAATAACGCACACGCTTACCGCGCAAGCCCTTATCGTCGTTCAGCTTGGCCTGCTGCAGCTCGGTAAGCCCCTCATCCGCAATACGCACGGTCATCGAGCCGATCTTGCTGTTGGCCTTGTCCGGGTCCAGCTTCTGGCTGGTGCTGTCCACGCGGGTCAGCACGCCATCGGTCACATTGGCGCCAGCAAGCCCATCCACCTCATGGCTGGTGAAGTAGTGATAATCACCGTCGCCAAAGTCGAACTCGATAACAAAACGCGGCTCACGCACATCACCATTATTCAGCGTGCCAAAGGCGCTGTTATGCGTTCTCATCGAATACCTTCACTTGCCAAGAGTAGGAGTAGAAGCCAGCGGAGTTAACCAGGCGCTTGCTGGGGTTGCCGCGTAATTTGTAGCTAACCGGAGCTACCGGGCTGCCTGGATCGCCCATTAGGTCCATGGTGAAGGGCTCACCAGCTGCAACGGACATAGCGAACTCACGCAGCTGGGCAAGCAGCGTCACATCATTAATGGCCACCGTGCTGAAGCTGTCCCGCTCCTCGATGCGGTAGAAGGTTGTGAAGTCCTTGCCAGACAGCGTGGTGAGCGTGTTTTCCTCACGATTGAAGCTTGGAGAAACCCCCTCAATGCCCACTTCCAGCTCATAGGGCTGGCCGGCAGTATGCCCAGCAACAAGGCCGCGCTTTGCCGTGTAGATGATTACCGCCATGTTTTCTCCAGGCATAAAAAAACCCGCCGAAGCGGGTTCTTGGATTGGTGCGGGGCGCTAATTATTTTGAAAGTAATCCTCGCAAAAAGGCGCCGCCTGCCTTAAAGATTCGTCTCTCACGAAATCCGATGCGTGATCTTCATCGCCCAGGGGGACAACAGTGATTCCGTTGGGCGACTCATTCACCATGGCAAATGAGCCATCCGAAAAATACAGCTTCTCTTCCACCAATTTGGCCTTGCCTACTGCGTCGCGATGATTCCACGAGTGACAGGTATCCACATAACCATCCGCCGCGATTTTCATCGTCATAACGTATGGCCCGAGCCCACCCGTCCATGTCCCTACCGAATAGTCAGGCGCGGGCTCCGCTGTGGCGTGAACGTACTTATTGGAGTCCATCGGGCCCCAGCCAGGGGCGCATGACGCAAATACAGGGGCAAATAGGACTATCCAGTATTTACTGGTAAACCGAGTCATCAGTCACTTTCAGTTCGTCGTTTTGAAATTTAACCAACAGAGCCCTGAGATCTTTCGCGCCCTCTTGGTCGTAATACTGAGGAAATGGCTCACTGCAACCAAGCGGCGTGCACGACTTTATAACCAGCAAGGGCTTGTCCGCCGATGCGCTGAAGATAGAGAACCGGTTTTTCATCCCAGGCTGACCCCATGCAGAGCCAATCTCTTTGTCCAACATGTCTTGCCGAGAAACGGCCATCTCGGCCCACTCAAGATACTTATCAATCAACCCCGTGTACTCCGAGACCCTGTCACGGGAAAACATGATTTTCCTGAAGTAGCTATCGCCGGGACGGTAGGAGTCCATGTAAACGGTCAGCACATCTTCACCGCCGACCACGCCCTGAATGGCGATCTGCGTATGCCGCTCCGAATACTGATTACTGATGCTGTTGTAATCCATTGCCGGCAAACTCTCGTTAACCGAGACAGCGCCGGGCTTTAGGCCACCGCACGCAGCAAGCAACAAAGCCAGAATGGCTGAAATTATAATTCGCATGATTCCCTCCGTTATTTCGGAATCATACTAACCGGTGCTCAGTTTCCGGCCAACTCCCTCCCTTGGCGGCTGGATCGGTTGATCAGAACGTAGTCGAGGTCGTTAATCCTCTCCCCCAGCTTCCCAACAAGGGTTTCGGTAAGACTTTCTTCATCCAGCCCGGTGACTGGCCCCTGAAAATTGATGGTTACACCGCTTCCTCCGCCGCCGCCATCCAGCTGGACCGGAGCCGGAGCAGCGGGAACGGTCTGCACACCACCGGAGATACCCCCGCCACCACCGCCCCCCGCCGAACCGCCACTGCCGAACTGGGCTGACTTGATAGCCTGGAGGCGCGCACCACCAGCAATGATGGCTGCGGCAGCTGCGGCAGCGCCCAAGGCCGGGCCAACATATGGAATGCCAGCCATAGAGTCGTATGCTTTTTGCGCAGAAGCCGGGATGCTAACGAGGGTCTGGGCAATTGCTGCAGCTTTCCCGATTTCAAACATCTTCCGGTTCTCACTGGACATCATCCCAGTGATTTCGGATAGCCCGGACGCAGCCAGGCTCGCCTGTGCAATCCACCGAGCCCTGTCCATGCCCTCCATGGCGTCGTTAAAGCGCTTATTCTCTTCCTCTACAGCCGCATTCCATCGCGCCTCGTTATCGAACTGCTCCTCTCTGGCACCGTTAAGTATCTCCAGGTTTCTTTCGTGGTGAAGCCTTAACAGCTCCTCTTCCGTCATGTACTGCTCTAGAAGCTGCTCGCCACGGTCAATTTTCTCTTGCCGCTCCGCCTCCATCTCGGCAATGATTTCAGCAGCCGCACGCCGTGATTCGAGATTGGCCTCTATGGCCTCCTTCTCGGCCTCATGTGCATCAATAGTGGCGTATGCCTGCTCAGCTGCCCGGAGCTGGCTCTGCGTGGCACCATCGACAGCAAGCTTGTACAGATCCGCCTGGGTGGCGGTCATGCCCAGGGTTTGGGCTTCAAGGTTCAGGGCGTCGATGCGCTTCTGGATGGCGTCGGTGTTGCCAGAGTTGCTGCCACCGCCAGAGGGCTTATCTTCCGGCTTATCGCCTGACCCGCTTCCACCACCTTCGGCGATCTCGAACAGCCGGGAGAATGTAGCCCGATAGTCCTCTGCTTTTTGCTGGACGGTATCCAGCTCTGCACGCAGCTCAATAAGCCGTTTCTTCCAGTTATCCGCGCTTCGATCTTCTGGGTTTCGCTCAAGGAGTAACTGGTAGCTCTGGATGCTGTTATAGAGACGGATCGCTTCGTCTTGCAGGTCCTCGAAGGGCTGCTCCAGGTCCATCAGCTTCTTCTGGGCCTGCGCTGATGTCAGTCGCTCGAAAGAGCCGGCCAGCTTGTCGATCTCGGAATCCAGATCAACGGCTTTCTCGCTTGCCTCATCAGCACTGGTGGCAAAGTAGCCCAGCGCCAGGACAGCGGTTGTCACCACCCCTACGGGACCACCCAGGAGGCCCATGGCACCAGATGCTGCCCGGGCGGCAACGCTGGCACGGCCTGATGCCGCTGCCGCTGCGTTAGAGGCAGCAGTGTGCGCAGCTTGGGCACTTGAAGCTCTCGCCGTTGCCTTGGTCAGGTTGTCCATGGCGAACGCATGGGCATTGGTGCCGGCCGTGGCCTTGGCATCCGCAAGGGCCCGCTGCTGGATTGTGCGAGCAGCAATCAACTCGGCTTCTGTCCGGCGGGCAATTGCGGCCGTTGCCGTGGCTTCCGCTTTGGCATCCTCGATAGAGGCCAGAACGGAGCGCCCCTTGGCGGCGGCATAGCTGGCCACCGCCGCCGTGGCGCGGCCTGCCACCAGGACCGCCAGCCCTTCGATGACAGCAGACAGCTGCTCTGTGCTCTCTTGAGCCTCACCCAGGGTGTCACCGTACCCAGACCACAAGCGCACCAGGTCGGTAGCCGTCTGTGTGGCTGAGCGCATCAGTCCTGCTTGAGAGTCGCCAATGCCAATCAGGGCAACGTCTACAGCACTGAAGAACGAATCAATATCACCCTGCAGGGTGTCCAACTGGGCCGCCGCAGTCTCTGCAGCTTGCCCTGTCGATTGCAGCCGCGATTCCATGTCGCGCAATGCGCTGGAGCCATTGCTCAGAAGAGCAGCAAGCGCGGGGCCTGCCTCTGCGCCGAACATGGCAACCGCACGGCTAGCCGTTACACCGTTGGCTTCAAGGTCAGCAATAATATCGACAAGGGGCCGGAATTCGCCCGCAGAATTGCGGACAGAGATGCCAAGATCATCAGCCTGATCCGGCAGCTCATTGAGGATGGCCCGCAGGCCGGTACCTGCACGCTCGCCATTACCGAATGCGGTGGTCAGCAAGCCAAGGGTGGCAGTAGTGCCCTCAAGGGACTGCCCCAATGCCGCCGCTGTCGGCCCAGCATTACGCATGGCGACCTGCAAACGATCTACGTTCAGGGCACTGGCGCCAATTGATGCAGTGTAAACATCAACAACGCGGCCGGAATCAGAAGCAGCCAGCTCGAACTGATTCAGGGTGGAGGTTACCAGCTCAGTGGCTCGCCCCAGCTCTGCCTGACCAGCTTCGGCCAAGTTCAAGACGTTATCCAGCGAGGCCATCTGTTCGGTGGCGCTCTGGCCACTGGATGCAAGTGCATAGAGGGCTTCGGTGGTTTGCGCGGGGTTGAATCTGGTAGAAGCAGCGGCTCTTAGCGCGGATTCGCTCAACTGATCAAGCTCTTCTGCCGTGGCGCTCGATACAGCGCCCACGTTTTTCATGCCCTGCTCGAAGCTGGCTGTTCCCTGAAGGATGGAACGGAAAAACTGAGAAGTGGCAACCGTGGCCAGCGCGGCGCCAAGCAGCTTCAAGCCACCGGACATCTGATCAGTGGCGCGAGTTACCTTGCCTTCGGTCTGCTCAGCCTGACGACCCAGGCGATCAAGGTGGCGCTGCCCACCTTCAACTTGGGTGCTATCAACCGCCAGTACCAGTCTTGCCGTTTCGGTCATGCCAGGCCTTCGCTCTGATTTGATCCAGACGACGCAGCACGTCCACTTCCCAGGGGAGGAGGTGGATCTGCTTCAGTGCTGCCCAGTGGTGGATCTCGGTGAAAGTGCAATCGCCCAGCTGACAGAACCACCCCCAGAGGTACTCCATACCTTCCGGGGGGGACTCAATCTTCAGGCTCTTGGGTTTCTTGCCGGTTTGCTTCCAGACCTGTTCCAGTCGCTGGCGCTGACTGGTACCGGTCTTGGCGTCGGGTAAGTCGAGGGCTATTTGCCCTTCCGCCCAGTCGTAGAGTCGCTGGACGGTTTCGTGAAAAAACGGGCATCGTTGGAGGCGTAGCGGTCAATCATGTCCCGCAGTTGGGGCGCATTACGCAACAGATTCTGGACGTTTTCCGGGGTGCACTCCTCATCAAAGGACCAGTCGCCCACCAGAGCCGCAGTGAGAATCACTGTGCGATCTTCTGCTTTCACCTCGCCCTTGCCCGCGATCGCCGCCAGATCGTCCCGATAGGCCTCTGCCTTGGCCTTCTGGAAGTCATCGGACCACTGGGATCGGATCACCAGGAAGTGCTCGGTTTCTTTTCCTTCCGGGGTGCGCAAGGGCACCTTGATGCCCTTGTTTGCCTTATCCCGGGTAAAAAACGCATCCATTCCTACCATTACGCGGCACCTTTCGTGATAACGATTTGGCTCTCTTCGGTTGCGTCATAGAGGGCCATCAGGTCCATGGAGATGGTCACCTCGCCTTCGCCGCTCACGTCCGGCTGGCCGCTGTTGTACTTGATGCGCGGCAGCGTGAATGCGTAGGCGTTGGTGCCATCACTCAGGGTGAATTCCAGGCTTGATTCCGTCTCGTTGAGGAACTTCTCATAGAGGGCTTCGGACTCGAACCAGGCCGTGACTGAGCCAGACAGATTCGACCGGGCAATGCTGATGCACTCAGCCGTATCAGAGCCCACCACAAACAAGGGGCTCAGGCCGTTTTCCAGCGTGAGGGACAGTTCGGTGATGATCGCAATAGCTGAACCACCTTCCTCGATGGTTCCGGAGAAGCTGTCGAACGGGCTGGATGTGGTCCCCGCATCGTAGGTGGCGCCAGCGATAGCGGTCTGGGCAGGGTCATCCATGGAACGACCAACCAACCCGAAGTTGCTGGTGATGATTGCGTTCGGCGATACCGTCAGGTTCCAGGTATTGAACTCGCAGCCCTTGTAGCGCAGGTACTGGCCAATATCCCCAAAGTGGCGCTCGATGGTGAACGGCCGGCGGACAACGCCAGCTTTCAGCTCATCGGTGCCGGCAGTGGGCGCATTTTCTTCCCAGGTGCCACAGAGCACTGCCTCAAGCATGGTGTCGAATGCGCCACCAAAGGACAGCTCGCAGCTGATGTCACCGCCGATTTGCTTGTTGCCATGGCGCATGTCGGCAATCTGCCGGTCTTTGCGCAGCTCCTGAGACTGGATGGTCTCTTTATTCAGAGCCAGCGTGGTGCCGGTCTGGCGAATCGGCGTAAAAACGGGAGTTGCCGGGGTAGTCCCGGCAACGGTTTCGGCCACCAGGGCCATAGAGTGGCGAGAGCCATTAGCAGGGCAGCCCATAGGGAACCTCCAGTCGGGACATACAAAAAGGCCCGCTCAGTGGCGGGCCATGGGGTTTAAGCAGTCGCCCGGCTGACCCAGGCGCTGTAATAAATCGTCATGGTCGTTCGGGACCAGTTCTGTACTTGGCGCGGCTGTTCATAGCCGCAGGAGCGAATCAGGACTTTCAGCGGGTCCCAGACCAGGTATTCCTGAGCAACGAAATCAAGGCTCAGGGTTTCACTCAGTGCCGGGGCATCGAAGCGCTGTCCCGCTTTGTAACGGCGGGCAATCTTGTCAGCCAAGCCAATCGCGGCCTGATCACCTGAATTCAGAGGGTGGTTCAGATCGATCTGCAAGAATCCGTCATGCCGGTCCATACCCTCATCCCCAAGGGTGGAAACACCAGGCTGAGTTGGCACCACGAATAGCCCTGCCCACGGGTCTTTGTCCGGGGAATGTTTTTTATTGGGATAGGCCGTATCCAGACCGAAATCGCCATCAAGCCAGCTGAGGACCAGGGCATTACGGATGTCGAGGAATCTCATATGCGGTTTTTCCTCGCGGCGGAATCTACAACCTGCTGGAACTGTGCCGCTGTGCGGCGGACTGTGCCCTGAGGTTGTTGGTCGCTGTGTCCATACTCAAGCTTTACGGCATATGGGAGGTTGTTGGTCATGAACGTGACCCGGCCACCGCGCAGCGCTTGAATCACTTGAACCCCAGCATCAATAGCAGCCTGCTCCTGCCCTTTCGGGTAATACTGCTCAAGGATGCTGGTCGCGGGAGAGCCTGTGCTGATTGTCCAATTGCCCCTGAAGAGGCCGTCTTGTACTGCCGAGCGCAGGATGATCAGCGTGAAAAGCTGAATCTCGACATCTTGCCGCGTCTTATCCAGGGCCTTTGCAGCACGCTCTGTAATTCGGCTTACATCAGCGGCAAATCCCATCAGGCATCCCTCAGCTGCAAAGTCCAGGTTGCCCCGGCTGGATCCTGCCAGACGTTCATCACCCGCTTGCCGGTGATGTCGTCACCTATCTCCGGCGCGGTGGCCAGCTCGTTCTGGAGCACTGTCAGCTCCTCATCCGTGGCCAGGATGTGCTGATTGTCCACCTGCTCAGTCTTGAAGCCGCCGAATACGCCGCGGCTGTCGAAGGTCTCGGTGGTTTCGGTCTCATCACCAGTGATCGGGTCATAATCGGTACCGGTCACCCGGGTAAGGGTGAAAGCGCGCACTGCATCAGCCAGATCAGTATCGAAGGCTTCTGCGATGTCGCGCTGAACATCCTCACGAATTCCCATTACAGCCTCTTCAGGATCTGAACAGAGCTGCGTTTGGCAACCCAAGGCGCCAGCAGTGAATCAACGAACTTCATGGCTCCGGATTGCGGTACCGCTCCATCCTGGAACTCGGTTTCCGTCTCCACCGTGGAGGCTTTCACCTTCTTGCGCTTAACTGCGGCGGAACTGTCCGCGTAAAGGCTGCCGGCGGCCGATTCCTTGGCCAGCACAGCACCTGCATGCGTCACCGCTTCCGGCTGGGTCTCCCAGCTTTTGAAGCGATAGGTGTTCAGGTCGGCGTTCGCCTGGTACACAGCAGCATCCTTGTCTGCACCATCTTCCCAGCCAGAGCCGAGAATGGTATCGACATCAGAAACAGTGACGTATTCGATCATTGCGCAGGCTCTTTCAGCTTTTTGCGGATGTTCTCGGCCTTCATCGCCGCGTGAGGCTTCTTGCCGAAGCGTTCTTTGTACTCGGCCGCCAGCTGCTCGCGCTCGTCAGGCTGTGCATTTTCGACACTACCGCCTGCACCACCGTCCTGGCTGGCGTTATCGCCACCACCGGATTCGCCCGCAACGCTGCCATCTGCACCGCCGGCCTGCTCAGCTTCCGTGCCGGCTAGGGCTGGTTCAGCGTTTCCGGTGCCAGCTTGATCCTTCTCGCCGCCCGCTTGCTCATGGCCAGCGACGGCTGCTTGCATAACTTCAAGAACAGCTCCAATCAGGGCATCACGCTCTTCTTCAGGCAGCTCATTCCATTCCTGAACTGTCAGCTCGGAATTTTCAAAGGCTGACCGGACAAGATCGCCGAGCGGCACGGTTTGCTCGCCGATCTCATAAGAAGATTCAAAACTATCACTGCCCACAAGGATTTCGGGCTTTTCTTCAGGCACCTGGGGTTCTTCCCGCGCCATTCGGCGTAGGCGATTAAATGAGGCCAGTCCCATGGGTTTATCTCCTGTTCGGTAGAACCGGGTGCCCGAAGGCACCCAGCTGTTCAGGTTTAGCCGTTGGTGATCAGGCCAGCGATACGAACCATTTTGCGGTTGTAAACGCGATCCCAGTTGCCGGCGGCTTCCAGCTCAGCGTTAGTCGGCGCAGCGCCGGCAACAGAGCTGTTGGTGAACTTGATGCCACGGGGATGCAGCAGGAAGTGACGACGGGTGATCAGGTAATCGACACCTGCCAGGGAATCCCGGTCATCCTCTGTCGGAGTCTTCGGGCGGCCCTCGCCGTAACCGATGGCACCGTTACCGAACAAGTAACTGGTGTACTTAAAGCCAGAGGTGCCACCAGCAACCCGCTTGCACGTGTCGTCAACGATCACTCGCTTACCCTGGAAGGTAGCGATCTGGCCCTTCGCTTCGTCATCCGGGATGAACTCGATCAAACCAAGCTTTTTCATCCGGTTGTAGATGACGGAGTGAACACCAACGCCAACAACGGAGTTGATGGCATCGCCGAAGGTCGCTTCTGCATCAATGAAGGCCTCGCCGCTGAACAGGTTGGCCTCTGCTGCGTTGTTGCCATCAGCAATACCAATATCCAGCACCATGTCGCTGCCATCATTCGCCACGTTATCAGCGAAAACGCCCTGCAGAGAGGAGATCATCACGCTCTGCTGCTTGCGGACCCAGTAATTAGCAACCAGGTCAGCGGCACCACGGATCGGGTCGTCACCGGCCAATGAAGCCGCCAGGTCATTCACTGCCCAAGCCTTACCACGCATGTGCAAGACAGCCTTGTCTTGGCCTGCAGTGATTTTTGCCGGATCCAGCGCGTCGCTATCAGAGAGAATTTCATCGTCACCTTCCAGGTCATTCCAGAAAGGCATATTGATGGAGCTGCCGCCAGCTTCAGCCAGGCGGTTCAGCTCTGCATCATTGGAAACGATGCCACCCATCCGCATGCGAGTCAGTTCAACGGTGCGCTGCCACACATACGGGTTAAACACTTCCGGGACAATTACGTCCGCGATCTTTGTATCAGCCATTTCAAATACCTTTTGAGTCGATGGTTTCTAAGGGGTCGGCGCAGCCGTGGTTGCGGTCGGCAGCGCAGCCACCGACCCGATAGGGGTTTTACGCCCCAGCTTCGGCCTTCATTCGTTCAGCCTTGGCTGGATCTTCGCGGAGGATCCGCGCTTGTTCTGTCAGGTTCATGGAATCGGCTTTCCATGGGTTGGACTTACCACCCTGATTGCCGTTATTGCCTCGCAGATCCGCACCACTCGGGCGCGGGAACAGATAGGAGTGAGTTTCGCGAAGGCTTTCAGTGGCCCATTCTTCAAAGGTGAGCGCCCCTTTCTTGCCGGTCACGATTTCACCTTTTTCATCGCGAAGGACTGGCTCGCCTTCTTCGAGCTTCCACTGGGACTTAGCCAGCATCTTGACCACGTCCAGGGACTCGGGAATAACACCAGCTTTAGTGGCGGCAGCCATGGCGCGATTGTCGATCAGTTCTTTGCTGAGCTCGGAATTCAATTTGTCGCGCTCAGTGGTCAACTCATCAATCTGGCTCTGGAGTGCTGCCTCAGATGATTTCCGATCAGCCTCCCAGCGCTCTTTATGCTTCTCCAGCAGCTTTTCCGTGTTGCCTTCGGCAGCCAGGCGGGCCAGTTCATCATTCTCCAACCGGTCCATCATGGCTTTGACATCTTCCGGCGTGCGGTCACCAAAGGCGCCCTTCAGGCTTTCAACAGTGCTTTCCAGTTGCTTACGGCTGGCGCGTTCCGTTTTGAGCTCATCCAGCACCTGCTGCTTGTTGGATTCCAGGCCATTGCGGTCCTTCTTGATCTCGTCAATAACCTTCTGCCGCTCACCTTCATCAACGATGAGGGACTCAAGCATTTTGATAAGTTCGTCCATTACTTACTCCCGGGCGCAGCCCGTTATCTGTTCGCCGGCGCTGCCGGCAGGCATAAAAAAACCCGCCGAAGCGGGTTGGTTGATGACCGGCGCTGCCGGTCTATTTGAGGTTTCCAAGGCGAATCTGCAGCTCCATGGATAGTTGCCAATGGAACGAAGCCAAAAACAGGTTTTGCGCGGTGCCAACCCCGGCCTGTATCAGGACAAAGTTTTGCCACCAGAGAAGGAAATCGGGGTCACATGGCTGAATTTTCATGCCGCCATGCTACCGAACACCTCCTTAAAGGTCTCTGAGTCACGTGCCTCAAGCTCTGCAATGCTGTACTGGCGACCCACCGGATCAACAAACCGGTCAATGGTGTAATCGCCTTTCTTGTACAGCTTGTAGCGGGTATCGCCAAGCCATTCCCGCTGGAAACTGGCTGGCTGCCGAGAAAACCAATCGGGGTACCGGGTCTTTGCGGATACCTGGCCAATCATGTCTTTGCTGCGCCGATCCTTGGGTATCTCCGATACCGGCTTGAAAGCCCGCACATATGGCCTTTCACCCATAATGTCAGCCGCCAAGCTTGGGATCTGAACGGTACGGCAGTTCGGGTGATAAGGCGGCCTTGGATGGGCGGTTCCAACCTTGTGGCGCCGCCCGTCTACGCTCGCACAGTACTTGCTTGTACGCCCATCCAGAGTGGCCACATCAACCACCTCATCCACCCCGGTGGCTTCCCAAGTCTCAGCATAGGCAGTATTGCTGACGTGGTTCACGCCAGTGCGCACCACCCGTTCCGCTGCAATCCGGGTTGTCTGGAATATGCCGTCACGGTACCGAAGGGCCTTTGTTCCGCGCAGCCCACGAACTATCTGGCCATTCGTCTCACCCTGGGCAATGCCCTGCCTGATCCTCGAATAAACCTGCTTTCTGGTCCGCTCAGGGATTTCATCAAGCATTTCCGTGACCAGCTGGCCCATTGCTGGCCGCTCCATGGCTGCGGCGTAAGCCACGCCGGCACCCGGCGCAGCGGCAATCGGATTTTCCAGCACCGATTGAAGCAAGCGGTGGGCATAGCTGGTTTCGTTATCGGCCAAGTCTTTGAGACCGGTCAGCACTTCTTCGTTAAGCTGCTTTCCCAGCTGTTCAGCCCAATCATTGATCACTGATCGAAGGCCCTTGAGCCTGGCTGTGGTGTACTTGCCGGCGGCAAATGCCTTCATCTCCGCTGGCGTTAATTCCTCCAACCTATCCGCCACATCCCTGGCTAGATCACTACCAAGGCGATTCACGATAGCTATGGCTTTATTTGCCTGGCCCGTTGATAGCCGGTGCAGGTAGGCCATATGCCTTGTGATGGCCTCAACCATCCGCTCTTGAGCGATACGGCTGGTTTCTTTCCGGGTGGCCATTACTTGGTGTCGTCTTCAGCCGGCAGGGGATCACCATCCGGGGCGTCACCGGTTTCGCGCAGCGCCTCAAGCTTTTCGTCGGGGAGATCCGTAAGCTGTGCTTTACGCAAAACCTCGAACAGCACTTTGCGGGGCACCTCGCCGGCCATAACCATGTTTGCAACGATCTGCATCATGGCCGAGTCGACTTCCTCACGGCTGAATTTCGGTTCTACGCTGAATTCCACCTGGTCCGGATTCAACCCCTGCCAGGTAGCAATGTATTTAAGTACCTGCTCGATGCCCTCAGCGGCAGTGACGACGACGCTATAGAGGCTGGTGTGCTGATCATCTTGGCGTGCCTTGCGGGCATCGCCGGACTCGACACCCTGGACATCGATCACGCGAGCGCCCGATTCAGCAGCTGAATTTCTCTGTGCCTCCATGGCTTTGCGTGTGGCCTCGATGCCAGCACCCTGGAATTCCAGATAGTCTGCCTTCCCATCTGTTGGAAGCATCCAGGCGGCCATTGGGCCGGTTACCCGCAATTCGGAATCATCATCAAGGCCAGAAACCCAGGGCTGCGGGTGGGCCGTGTAATGCAGGGCGGTATAGTAATCCGCACTGAGCTGGTAATACTTCAGTGCCGCTTTGGCCATGGTCAGTAGCGGGATTTCATCGCAATCAGCACTGTTGTCGGTGGACCCAACGAATACCAGTGGAATGAACTTCAGTGCCTCGCTGGACTCTCCGGCCTGTCGCCCCGGATATTGTTCATCCTGAATTGCCTGGCCCTGACCATCCAGAAGACGGACCCTATACCGGCCCTCATTCAAATCCAGAACTCGGTAGGCGTCTTCGGCGTCATGTGAAAATTCATCAATTTGGCTCTTTGGCCGAGCCTCCTTGAGCACGACCAAAGAAAGATCTCTGCGCCCGCCAACAGCCGTTTCCTTCCAGTTAATGGCTGATTCTGCCGTGTATGCACTGACGTAGGGCTTGCCGTCTCCGTCAAAGTTGGCCACCAGAGGCTTGCGCCCTTTCGTAAGGGTTGCCGATACAGTACGAAGGAAAAGCTGCTTTAGGCTGAACCCGTCAGCCGTCGCCTCGCTCTCAAGGCCCGCCATCGCTGCCGGTAGCTTGATAGTCGGCTCTTGACGACCTACAAGGCCCATCATCGTGCGAAGGCTATCTTTTACCCACAACGGGTACTCGGCACGCTCTTTGTAGCCCGTATAAAGCGATTGAGCCTCAGCTTGCGTCATCTCTGAATCTTCAGTGCGGGCCAGGCACTCAGCTTCAATCTGCCCTGCAGTCTTCGGCAGGCGACCTGTGCCCGCCCGCTTAATCGCCCACTCACCCTGGAGCGATTCTTCCATCAGCGCCCAGTCTTCCGAGTGATTATCATACTCGTCGTGGTGATTGGTTACTGGCATTAAGCGAGTCCTCGGATTCGGCGGGCTTTACCGGCCTTACGTTTGTTCATCACGCGGTAGCGGAGGGAGTCATAATCGTGATCTTCCGCGTCGGTGTTGATGTCATCGGGGTTCTTCTCACTGCGCGGTAGCACCGGCAGATGGGCGATAATCTTTCTGCAGTGGTCCATGAAGTAGAGACCGGGGTCCTCTGGCTGATCTTTGGCGGCCTCTTTGAGTCGCGTCCGCATCAGTTCCAAACCGTTCACCCGGGAGCCAGGGCTTTTATCGGATTCGGTCCACTTCACACCAGACTTGGCCATCTTGGCGGCCACGCTGTCGCTGTCCGATTCGTTCACGTTGCTGATCTGGTTGTCAGCAGGGCCAGGCTTGGGCTTTTTGGCTACCCAGGCCCCCTTCTGAAGCGATTCCTCACGCTCATTGATGCCGGCAGCGATCTCTTTGGCCGACAGCTTCAGGCCCTCGTTTGGCCCCTTGGCGCCATACCATTCATGGCAGACAACGATTGAGCCCCGCGGCGGACAGAACTTGCTGCCATCCGGCAACGTGGCTTCGGTTCCGTCTGCCTCTGCATGCCAGAGCACCGAAAAAGGGTGTGTTGAGCCCCAGTCAAAGGACCGGTCAACATGCCAGCTGGCCGGAACCTTGAATCTGGGCTTAACGTGCCGCGACTCATTCCAGACATCATCGAACGCGCCACCGGAAACAATGTTCCAGTCGCCGTCCTTCATGGCCTTCACAAGGGCCGGGTTACCCAAGCCCTCCAGGCGGTCGATGTAATCCGGATCGTTCTCGAGCAGAGAAGGGTTATCATCCAGCTTCGCCGGGATGTACTGGCGGAGCATGCCGCCTTCTGACTTGCTCACGCGATGGATGGCCAACGGCTTGTCAGCATCCACGAAAGCGGTTTTTACCCAGTTGTGACCAACGCCACCAGGGTTAGAGCCGGAAATTGCCCGGGGAAACAGGCCTTTCATTTCCGGGGGCACGTCCAAAGTGCCGAGCCGGAGCCGACCCCGCAGGTACCGGTAAATCGATTCGGTGAAGTGGGTCAGCTCGTCCATCAGGAGGACGTGTATTTCAGCCCCCTGGTACTTGAATTTGTCTTTCTCGTGCTGGCAGTGGCACAGGAAGATGTGCGATCCATTCCAGAACTTGATGAAGTGCTTCGAGCCGTTGTATTTGGCAAAGCCCGCATCGAACCAAGGCGCCAGCAGCTCGAAGAAGCCACCAGGACCATGGAGGTGGTTCTTTTCCAAGTCATCCGAAAGGCGCCGAAACAGGTAAACCTGCAATCCCGGCACCGAGGCACACCAGATGATGGCCGCCACCCGCATAAGGTGACTTTTACCGCCCCCAGCTGCCCCGCCATACAGAATCTCTGTGGCGAGCGAATCAAACGCCACGCCCTGTCGATCATGGAGTTCCAGATCCAGGGCGCCATCGGGCATTATTTTCTCGTCAGGTTGATAACCGGCGTCAGCCTTCCGTCCGGATTGTTGTGTTCCAGCACGCGCTTGTTGCTATAGGCATCACCGGCTTCTTTGGCGGCCTGCTCCAACAGATCCTTTGCCAGCACCATGTTGCCCATGTTCTCGGCCTTCTCCGCCATCCGCTGAAGGGTCCGCAGTCGAACCGCCTTATGGCTGATGGCAATGCCGCTGGTGTCCTCAAGAAACGCCTCCCGGGTGCTCTCGAAGACCTGCTTGTACTTCTTCGCCAAGTTCCTGCCGGCGTACTTTGTCGGGTCATACCCCTCAACCACCTGCCGCGGCAAAGTGAGCTGATACTCTTCACTGACCGCCTTCGCCACCATCGTTGGCGTGTCAAAGCACGCCAGACGCTGGACAATGAAGAGTTTCTGCTCAGGGTTGAGTCGGGCCATAAATACTTACCAGTCAGGCTTGGTCAGGAAGAAACCGCGCGCAGACAGGTTCCGCACGCTCTTGAGATGTCGGCATTGGCGACCTCCGGCTGAGCGTTACCCGCGGCTACCAACTGAGCCAGATTGCCTTCTGGGTGGCCTACCCCGTAACGACGTACCACACCCACGAATTCCTCTACGTCATGACCCCGGATTGTCCATGTGGGCAGCCCTGTTTCCTGGTTGAACTTCGGGGAGCCGAACTCATCCGTCGCCTGGCCGCAGTGATATAACTCATGCTCCACCAGCGCCGCAAAGCTGCGATCATCCGCAGCCTCAGCGCAGTAATGAGCATCCAGCGTGATCAGGAAGTCAGGCATACAGCCAAACCAGTCGTTGATCTGCTGTTCCTGCCTCACCTTATGCCAACGGTTGCACATGAACCGGGGTATCTCAGCCATGCCAATCACCCTGCGTCCCTTGCTCTCGTTACCGCTACCAGCCCAGAGCACGCCGATAGTGGCATTCTCCAGGTGTGCATGATCCGGGTTATGCAGAGAACCGTTCTCGCTCACGATTTCTCGCTGGATCCAGTCCACCACAGCAGTGTCCGGCACCATCGGCCCGTACTCTGCGAATTCCAGCGCCTCTTGCGGCGGCATCGGCCGTGTGATCTTGGCTTTACTCTTCTTCAAGGTCCCACCAGTCCGCGTTAATCATTCGGCTACTCATCCCCCGCTCCCGGAGCATGTGAATGCCGTAGTCGTGGCAGACCACCTGGCCATTCAGTAAGCCAAAGTTCGTACTCTTGGTGTCCGTTAAGAACGTGGGCAGCTTGGCCGGGAGTTCATCACGGCGCAGAGGCTGGGTACGGCGCTGCAGCAGCATGGAGCCACCACCCGCAATCGCCACTACTGGAGCAAACCAGCGGGCATGCTTGGTGTGCTCTATCACGTTCCAGGTGTTGAATTCTTCGATGTTGTACCAGTGGTGCTTCTCGGTCTCGATCTTCACGACCAGAGTGGGGTCAGGCTCCCAGACATAGACATGCCTGCTCATCCCTTCGCCCAGCTTCTCACCGATGCACAGTTCCCAAAGGTCAGCGGGCACCACACCACCAAAAAACTCATATGGGTCAGACATCAGTCTTCGACAACCTCTGTCTTGGTGCCCTTCTTCAGCCAGTAGTCAACCTTGGCTGGGTTCGGCTCCCTCCCGGTGACCATGCTGATGAAGCACACGCCCTGGATATAGAGCGGCACCCACCAGCGCACGGTCAAACGGAGACGCAGGAACCGGCGCCCCATCAATCCTGCACCTTCACCACAGGGGCCACGTTCATGCCGGCAGCTTCTGCCCGGGCATGCACCGCGCCAGCGATGTTCTCGGCCTGTTTCAGTGTCAGGTCAGTGGCCACCTGATCCGAGCCAGTCTCTTCGCTGTAGTAGGTCACCTGGTAGCGCTCTATGGGTGTGATGCGAACTTCAATCATGCTTGCTCCTCGACCCCCTCAAGGGCCTATGGCTGGGTTTATCGCTGCTGTTCAACCGGTGGGTTCTTTTCGATAATCATTGCGTCAATCTTGGGCACTAGATCCACCGCGATATTCAGGGCCACCAAAATGGTTCCGACTATGCCGAACGCCCACATCGCGCCCTTGAAGAGGCTGGTGATCTTGCCAATGGCCTGCCCCATCTCCTTGAAGCCCTGCACCTGATCATCACGCAGACCGGTAACCTCGCTCTTGAGGTCATCAACCCCCTTCAGGGCTTGTTCCGCGCTTCGTTCGGTGAGTGCCATGCGGTGCGGGAGCCTCTCCTCTTCCAATACGCGCAGGCGATGATCATGCAGGCCTTGACCGCGCTCGAGGCCGTTCACCCGTAGAGGGATACTGTCCATTTCGCTGGGCGCCTCATGTGTCATCCTGGAAACTTCTCCACCACTGCCGAGCCAGGTAGGCCAGCACAAGCCATGAAAATAAAATGATGATCGTTGCCAGGACGGCTGCATGGGCCGTGTCCTGTGCGTATTTACTCAGCCGCGCGGATCGCATCGACCAGTCCGTTATGTGGGATAGCACAACCATGGTATTGCTCAGCCCAGAGCTTCATGGTTTCCAGAATGGTGCCGCCTGTCCCGTCATTCAGGGTTGGGAGAGTCTCGGGGCATCTGATCAGCAGGTTCTGCTGGTAGTGCCTGGGCTGCGGCGTTGAGCAGGCGGACACCAGCGTCAGGCAGGCACACATTGCGATAAACAGGCTTCTGGATCTCACGGATCACTCCTCTGTCGATAACTCGCTGGTTTGCCTGCAGCTGGGACAGCCGCTCTTGAATGTGCTTGGCGATCTGGGATTCACGGGCCATAGCAGCATCAATCGCCGCCTGGGCACCGCGCTCTTCCGCCAAGGCCTTGCTGTCTTCATACCAGCCACGACCAATCCAGCCGCCGCCGGCGATGCCCGCGATCAAGGCGATAACCGCCAGATACGGGCCAATACGGTTGAATAGGGTTAACCAAGTCATTTCTGCTCCCGGCGCCACTGCCAGAACTTGATCAGGGCCGGCGGGATAGCCAGAAATGCCCCGTAAGCCGTGGCAGTGCCGCCGCTGATGTCCGGCGGATTGTCTCCGAACACCCGGTAGGTCACCCAGGCGAACGCTACAGCCCCCTCAATCAGCAGGATCAGCACCACAAGGGCGTTGCTGCTGATGAACTGGTACAGGCGGCTCATTGCTGGAAAATCTCAAAGTGGGGCAAATCGTCAAAGCTGTTGTCTTTGACCTCTGTGTCCCGGTCCCAGTCGCCACCCCATCGCAGGTAAGAGCGAATCTTGCCCTCTTGGCGCAGACGCTCGGCCACCCCCATGACGTAACCGGCGAAATAATGGAACCGCTCACGGTCATGCCAGTTAATGGGATACGGGACAACGTCCACGGCCATGCTGGGGAAGCTGTTGTGCTTGCTGCCCGGATAAGCCAGCTGGGTCTTGCCCTCGGCCAGAAGCCGGTTCTGGGTCGCCTCATTGCGGTGGCCGCAGAGAATGGAGCAATCAAACTCCTTCACCACTTCCCGCATGATGCGCTGCAGGTCATCGTGGCAGGTGTTCAGCCGCTGGTTGCTGCGGTTGCTGAATGCCGGCATGACGACCTCCTAATAAGCTATTGAACGCCGCGATCAAAGGCGGAAAGGTCTTCGTCTGCATGCTCTATATCGTCATGCACCCAGAGCAGGCACGGCTCGCGATCATCACGAAATTCATTTGTGCCAATCGGGGTCAGGATTCTCTGGCAAACAGGACAGTAACGGCTGAATTCAGGCAGTTCGTGCTCAGCCATGCACTGCTCCAGAAAAAGAAAAACCCGCTTTCGCGGGTCGGATTTGGGGGAAGGTTTTACTGTTTGCCTTAGGAGAACAGGTGTCTGCCTTATTTCAGAGGCAGTTTCGTATTGTGGTTAAAACTGTACATTAGCTACGGTCATTTGCACTACGGTCATTTACGCACTTTCTCTTTGCCGTAGCGCCACGATTTCTTTGCATACTTCCGCTGGCTTTCTGATGGCCTCGCGCTCCCAGCGATGCAGCTGGTCCCCGAGGGATTTCCACCATGACTTCCATTGCCGCTTGTACCAGTTGCTCTGATCGATACCAATCATCTGGCACACAAGCTCCACGGACATCGGGCCGCCGCGGCATTCATGCTGAAAGTTGAAAATTGCCACCTCTGCCAGGCGCTTAACCTTCAAGAAAGTCCGATCTTGCTTGATGTCGTCACCATGGCGCTTGATGAAGGCGGCCAGCAAATGCCGGTGCAGCGTCTTCAGGTTCACATCATCCCATTCCGGCGCGTAGCACATGATCAGAATGTCACCCAGGGGGCGCTCTTGCTTCTCTACGGCCGCCATGATCTTACCCGACCATACGCCTCTACCTATGGCGTAGTTATGCGCCGACTGTGGATCACCACCAGAGCCATTTGGCTGCATCTTGTGGATACCGTAGGCCTCATGGATCATCTTCTTCGTATCAGCCATCAATCCTCTCCCTTCCGAACCAGAATCACGTAAACGAAAAGCAAGGGGCCAATCAGCCAGAAAATTGACTTGGGAATATCCTTCACAAAGTCACCTTTTTTGGCATCGATAACTTGGGCCGCCAATACCAACGACATACGCACCGACTCACCCAGCATCAGCCACAAGATCACGCACAAGGCCGTTAATCCCAGCATCACGAACACTCCTCTGCCGCCTGCACCAGGCGCTTTATGGTCTCGATGGCATGCCCCTGACGAACCATTGCCGGGGAGCACCGGTAGATGTTCCAGCCCATACGCATGGCTGCGTCATACTTGCGCAGGTCTTCTTCCATGCCTTTGGATGTTTGGTGGCGCCCTAAAGCCATTTTCCCGTTGCTGGTTTTCCCGTATCGGGTAATACCCTCTACTTCCACGGCTAGGCCAAGCCCAGGGTGAGCGAAGTCAAACCGCCAATCCCTCAAACCTGCATCAGCCAGACGCTTACGAAGGCCCTTGCCTGGCCCTCCTACAGCCATAGCGCCAAAGCGGTATTCACGATCCCAGCCGCTCAGCTTCTCGGCCATAAGGTGCAGGGCCAGCGTTTCCTCTGCTGCACTCAACGGTAAGCACCCCCGGATTTCTTATGACCCCTCATCTTTGGGCACCCCTCATCGGACAACATGTCCGGGCATATCAGCCAAATATTGCTTGGCTCTACCGTATCCCAGCCCCAGCCTGGCGGAAGCGGATCTACTGTGTCCGGGCGGGCGCCACAGCGAGCACACCGAGCCTCCATTAGCGTAATCAGCGGCCTATAGCTCATGCTCCATCCTCCTTTGCTTTTCCCTTCCCTGCGCTATCATCGTCTGTAGCCCTCGATAGCTGCGACAACCTCAGGCGGGCACGGATATTCCCCATGCTGGCGCCGGTAATGCGCCACCAAGCGTCCGAAGATGGCTTTCTCGATCTCTTTACGGGTTTTCCCCAGGCCTTGGCCTGCGAATACCGACAGGTCTCCGTGGATTCCTTGTGTGCCTTGGTGAGCCTCATAGCTCAAAGGCACGACCCACCACTGGCCTATTTCCACCTTGTTGTGCTTGGCGGTACTTCCGGCGCAGTGATGGATGCAGGCCGGTCCGAGGCCGATATAGCAGCCTTGGCTTGCCAGCCAGGCATGCCAGCGTTTTTGGGCTGCGGTTGGCGCTTTGCTGCTGTTCATTGGCTGCCCTTCTTGAGTCTGGCTTGTTCGCGAATGGCTTCATCACCGGAAATTCTTTTTCCCCCTGTGCCGTCTTCAGCCCAGTACTGGATATAAGCCAAGCGCGCTTTGCCGTGCCCACAACAAGCATTCATAACCGGTGCAGGAAGAGTTCCGAGACAGCCGTCATGGCCTTCCTGGGTGGGCCCCTTGAGGCAGTGGACACATATGCCGCGCTGCCCGCTGCCGGCGTCCTCTGGCCCGTAGTGGCTGGAGGCGTCTCTCACCGCACCACCTCCGCATGCACCTGCACAGAGGCCTTCCGCCCCTCCCAGTCGATGCCGACCCGATCCCAGATGTATTCGGGCATCTTGTTCAGCATGAAGGGGCGCTTGTTGCGGAACGTGTACTCATCCCGGATCGCTTCGCCCTGCTCATTGGGCTCACCTTCCACGGTCACCGTCATGGACCATTTACGGGGATGCTGGGCCACTGAAAGCACATTGCCGCGGGCCTTCAGCGCCAGGGTCCCCACCCGGGCGAATCGGAATAAATCAAAATCAACTGATGGACGACTCATGACACCTGCTCTCCCATGATTTCCACCAACGCCTGGATGTTCTCCAGATCCAGCGTCGGCCAGTAGTGCTCCACCACGTGCTGGCAGAACCCCGTAAACACATTTTCAAATTCGTCCTGGTCCATTTCGTCGTAGGCCAGGCTGCGCGGGTAATACATGACCACCTTGTCGCCGGTAGACATCACCCGGATTGATACCGCCTCACACCCAATTTGGGCTTCTGCCTGCAATCGCTTCAGCACGTCATGGGCAGTCATGCCGCGGAAGTCATCGATGTTCTGCGCCACCAGCTCCCCGAAGAGGTGGACCATCTTGTGGTACCAGTACTCGCGCATTCGGCGGACCTGCACGGTTACCATGTCCCCGACCTTCAGGCCCTTTTCCCGCAGCCGTTTCTGGCAAAATCCGTCCGCCGGCAAAAGCACACCGGTTCTATCCAGCACCCCCACCCTCATGGGCAGGGTTTCTTTCATGCGCGACTTACGAACAGCCACCGTCACTGAAAAAGCCCCAGCTGCTGCTCTTTGATCGGGATCCGGACCAGCTTTGCTTTCTTGCCCGAACCGTTGTTTTCGATCTTCCGCTGCAGCTCAGTTAGCAGGCCGTCTTTCACCAGCTTGTTCACCCGGCCGCAGACAGCGCCGTACTCAAGACCGGTACCCTCGTGTATTTCACGGCGCGTACAGGCCTTGTTCTGGGTGGATAACCACTGAACGATCTGGTCACACTGGGTCAGCTCTTTCCCGCCCTGGACGTGATCGTGATATGTGCTAACGCTCGTTTGTGCGACTGACATCACCACCCCCTGACCATTGCTTTGATGTCCGGCAGGTGCTCGCTGGCGGCCTGTTCTCGCTCAGCCTGCACCTGCTTCGATGTCTTGCTTGGAAGGCGCCCCAATGGCGGCTCGCTCAAATTGCTGGCCTGCTGCAGAGCGCGATCGTATTCACGCTCAAAGATCTTGCGCATGTACTGGCCCCGCTCTGCCAGGTCCGTCTGCCCGGTCCAAACGGCAGCCCAGTACACGCAGCGATGACTCCAGGGAAGCCACTCACTGTGCGGGGAGCGGTTGCTGGCCTCTTTCCAAGCCGACTCCAGATCTGGTGCGCCCACCGTCGCCGGGTCCATCTTGCACAGGGCCAGAAACGCACCGGGGTTATCCGGTGGCCAGGATTCCTTCCTCACTGCCTCCAAACCGATACGCAGCATCACGGGCGTCACGCTCGCGTCACGAAATGCGAGCAACCACTGCCGTTTGCTCTCACGCAGGTCGTCACCCGTTTTCCAGATCGTTGGAAACCGCCGTGGCCAGGTTCTGCGGAACACCCGAAAGATTTCATCGACAACCGTGGTGAGCTCATCAGTTGACGCCCTCTGCCCAGCTTCTGTCGTCGGTGTCTTCGATTGCGGATTCGACCGAGTCCCGGTCATGGCCGTTTTTGCTAGATCGTGAGCCTGCTGCATGGGTATTCCTCCGTCGCGACTGAAGGGCCTGAATCAGCTTGTGTTCCCACTGCGACTGGGTGAGCTGATCGGATCGGGTTAGCCAGTAGGATTTGAATTCGCCCAGGGATTCCTGAGTCAGGTCACCGGCAGGGATGCCGGCCATGGTCATTCGGGCAGCGATACCGTCCGAGGGGGTCCAATCGGGGGCCATGGAAATTTTTTCACGCCCGTCCGGTGTAGAAGATGTTTTACTTCTACTCTTCTCTTCTCTTCTCCCCGTGACGTTTTGTGACGTTCGTGACGCAGCGGAATCCTGTTCTTTATCGGCGCCATTACGCTTCTTTCTCTCCCGATATTCACGGGCTCTCTGTGCGTCTGTCTTTGGCTTTTTGCGTTCTGAATCTGGCGTATTGAATTCACTGAAGTTGTTGAATGTTAAGCCGTTTTCATCATCTTCTGAGACCCAGCCAACCGCTTCCATTGCAACACCGAATCCAGGAATGCCCGCTATGTCATCAAGGTCCATGATGGTCATGAAATCGACCGCCTCACTCGACTTGATCACGGCATTGACCGCGCCCCACACTTCAAGCAAACCGCACACCGTCACGCGAGTTACGTTCTCAAACGTGACGACTTCCGTGACGGCGTCACGACATGTCATCTGCTGGGGATCGGTCCACCAGTTCATGAATTCACGGTCAAACGAAAGCTGACGAGCCATAGCGATCACCCGGGGGTGACGCCGTAAGTTCGTCCGCATCTTGATCCAGTCACCAGCCATCAGTGATGCCGCTCCCGGTGTTCGCAAATGGCTTCACAGACCACGCAGGCCAAAATAGGCACGAGCCAGGCCACGAGAAAGCCAGCATCGAAGCTCATGCAGCCCCCCGCTTGTCCTCTGCCATAGCCCTGAGAGCCGCAGCCACCTGCTTGCTGCTGGAGCTGTCGTCATCGAACGCCATGGCCGCAGCTTCAAGCTGTTCGGCGGTCATACCCAGGTGCTTGCCCGTGGCCAAACTGAAGCGCAGATGATCGGTCTGTTCGTCGTGCTGCTGATCCAGACTGAGCACATCCACCAGTTCTGCCGCCGCACTCTTCCCGCGAGGGAAAATCATCACCTTGGCAGCCGACTGAAACGGCTCAGGAAGGCAGTCGATGAAAGTGAAGCCCACGGACATGGGCAGGGAGGTATGGCCGCTCAGCATGGCGCCAAGACGCTTGGCGGCTTTGCGGGGGTCATCGATTGGCAGATGTGGCGCCCTGCTGTGACCCTGAAGCTTCTCAGCCAGATCTCCGGCTACTCGGGCTTGCATGCCATTACGGTGGCGTCCCAGCATGCGCCAGATTTCCTCCAGCTTTTCTTCCTGCGAGCCCTGGTCTCGGACCAGCTGGGGCACCTGCCCCAAGATTTTGTTCAGTTCGTCCATTACCTTGGTCCCCATGGATAACTTGATTGCACAAACTTCAATTCTTCAAATGCGGGCCATCGTGGAGTGCTGGCCCCAGAGGCGCCTTAACCGGGAGTTGTGCCTGCTGCGTTTACAACACGGCACTGCCCGGCTTCAGGCGGCTGTTTCATCCCAAGGAAAGTCTGGGCAAAGATCCTGTCGAGTGAATTTGCCCCCAGTAGCCTTTTCCGCTCTTACAGCGGCCGAAGGCTTTGGCTTAAACAATTCCCGACACCATCCAGATACTGTTGACTGATCAACCTTTACGGCTTGCGCAGTGGCCTCCTGGGTGCCGAAATGCTTAACGAGGCGCTTATAGATGTTGTCGTCCATAGTCGGTCCTGAATATGAGATTTCTCATAGGGTATTACATGAGAACTCTCATTTGCAAGAGTATGAGCCACCTCATATAAGATCGGGTATGAATATTCAGATGCGAATGGTGGCCGCTCGCGAGCATGCAGGGCTGACCCAGAAAGAGCTTGCCGAAAAGGTGTATCGGATTTCCGGCCGCAAGTTGGACCAGGCGGTTATCTCGAACCTTGAGCGTGGCAAGGCTGCGAGCTCTAAACGTCTACCCGATATAGCGAAAGCCTGCGGAGTCAGGACAGACTGGTTGACGCTTGGGGAGGGCGAAATGGTTCCCACCACAGCGGTGCGGGAAAATTCAGCTGACTACGACGTATCCCCCGGCCCCAGCATCGTCCAAGGCCAGATCCCCATTATCAGCTACGTGCGCGCGGGTGATTTCTGCGAGGCCGAAGACCCATTCGAGCCGGGGGATGCAGATGAATGGTTGCCCTTCCGTCCGCCAGGCGCCGGGCCGCGAACCTATGCCTTGAAGGTAGAGGGTGAGAGCAATGACCCACGAATAAGGAACGGAGAGGTGGTGATCGTGGACCCGGATAAAGCACCTGATCCGGGTAAATACGTGGTGGCCAAGCGCCATAGCGACAGCAAAGTCACACTCAAGCAGCTATCTCTGGCCGAAGGTGAGTATTTCTTGAAGCCAGGCAATCGAGACTGGCCAGAGCCCATCATCAAGGTGGACGGGGATTGGTCTATTTGTGGCGTGGTAATCGGCAAGTACGACCCTATGTGAGGAAATAGTTAGTCACCATTGACGCACCAAGGAAGGGATCGATATTGGAACAGCTATTAATAGGGACATTGCTTCCGGGCGCAGTTCCCATTCAGAATAAAAATATAAATCCTGTTTGGCGTGGGAACGTCCAACTAGATGGTATTCGTAGACAGATGTACGTTAAATCTGTAGTCCCGCGAACATTGGCGGTTGAGGTCATTTGCTCAATTATTGGAAGAATGATCGGCCTCCCTATCCCACGACCAGCCATAGTAAGAGTAACCAGCGAATCACTAAATAGCGTTACATCTGACCAAGTTTTCTTTGGATCTGAATCAATAGACAATCCAGATTTAAAAAAGTGGCTTAGTAAAGACGAGGTTGCCACTATGAAAAGGCTTCATAATTGGTCGAAATTGCTTGACGCTGGCTGCTTTGATGAGTGGATCGCCAATGCTGACCGGCATGGTGGAAACATATTGTATGGTGGCGGCAGCAACTTCTCTCTGATTGACCATAGTGAGGCTTTGCCCACAGGGCTTCCCGTATCAAAGCCCGCACCAGCAAATATCGTTCTTTCCGTAGCAGCAGAAAATAAGACAGCTAAACAGCTGCAAGATCTATATGGAAAGGCAAAAACATGCTCGTACCCTTTTGCAGGCACGGCAATACAGACCGAGGTCCAGAACATCTTAAAGGCTGTTTGTGATCATACTACCGTCGAAGACCTCATAGATTTCCTTCATCAAAGGGTGCATAGTCTGCTGATTCTTATTTCGCAACGAATAGGCTACAAACAAGACCACTTGGCCCTAGACAAATGATTACTTTCCCAGATCTCCCAAAGTATTCAGCCAAAGCCACACATATTCTATGGGAGCCGGTCATGGGCTCCGGAGAACGCATCACAGCAGCTGTTGCCTTGGTTGATAAGAGCAGTAATGCAAGGGTAATAAATTTATTAAACCCGGAAGTACTTTCTGTTCTATATAGGTCACAAGGAAGCAATGCCGATAGCCTGATTAGTCTTGTTTCCCAAAGTCTCAAAGATTTTCTAAAGGATTCATATGACATTTCACTCTGGTCTCCACCAGTCTCGGGCTTTTTTGCAGAGCCCTTGAGAGAGTTTGTTGGACAGAGTGCAGAAGATGTCATTGATCAGGTGGCAGGCCTACACTCAAGCCTTTACAAAGCGAAACCCCCTCAAGCTCATCCGCGTGTGGCATCACGGTCAGATCACGAGATACAAGTTAAAGTAAGAAATGCCGCAAAACATAGAATAGGCCTAAGGGCAGACGATATTTTTACGCCAAATGGAATTGTTGAAGTTAGAGATAGTGGACGTATTCATCACCTCAACATACCAGTCAAAACCACAGAAAAAGTAGGCAGTATTATTTCTGCCTGGTTTAGCACACCCCAGACTATTGAGAAGCACTTTCTTAAAGCCCAGAGCGACTTGGATGTAGCTTCAGAACGTGGAAGGTTTGGACGGGGAATGTTTATATCTCTGCCCTCACAAGATACAGAGATGAAAAGTCGAATAGGCATTGAAAATCAGATTGATGAAATTCACTGGCGCCTTGATCGTATTGGATGCTTTCTGGAGGTTCGTGACACCCCAGAAGCTCTTGCAGATGAAATTATCAACTGGGCTTCACATTCCTAATTAAAGCCCGCTTCGGCGGCCTTTTCTGTGTATGGACCCTCTAGGCTAGGTTAAATAGGCACAAAAAAGCCCGCATATAGCGGGCTTTTCTTTGCTTTAGAGTTATGCGCAGTTTGCGACTTCAGAGGCCTGGTGGTTCTCTGGGACCGTTTTATTTTTTGCCTCAAGCTCAGAATGCGCCTCGCGGAGAATGCGCTTTTTCTCAGCTTCAACAAACCGACGCAGAACCTGCTTCATCAGGGGCTGGTATCCCACCCCGTGAAAGTCGGCAACCAATTTTAGCTCTTCAAGAAGATCTGGCTGCATGCGAATAGAAATAGTCTTCAGCCCAACGGCCTTGGCCACTTGCTCTACACTAAGGTCCGCTTTTTTGGCGCTAGCTTCGTCCAAGCCGAGAGATCCTTCTTCCCATGCTTCCGCAGTGCCTTCAATGGTCCTTTTACGTGCGCTCATGCCTTGCACCCCTTTCCATTTCATAATAGATAATCAGCTTGCCAGTTTGCGATACAGGTTTTGACGCTCTGGCGTTGCATCAAAAGCCGTTTTCAAAACAACTTGCCCATCAATAAACATAAAGGCCACGAATAAGTGCCGACCTTTATCTGTTTGCTCGACAAACCAATATGTTGGGGGGTTAGTCTTATGCGACTCTCTGGTGTCCTCTAGATAGCCAAGAGTTACGTTTGCCAAGCACTCTGCCACCTCAAAGCACTCAACATTGTGCTTTACCAGCAGCTTTCTTTTTATGCTTTCGTCTATGTGAAGGTCTATCCCTGTCCCCACAACGCTGAACTCCTAGTCTCTGTATATACGACTTTACCCCATAAGTGACGCGCACTGTATATACGGGAGGCCAATTTTGCAAGATTAGACGACAAAGTTACACATTCCGCCGCCAGGCGGGCCTGCCGCCTGTTGATTCGAGCCTTCGCTATGCCTGGGATGGCCAGTATTGTTCTAGAACAACCCTCCCCTACCAGGCACACCCTCCGCACAGAGTTCGCTAGCGAACTTTATCCAGAACACAGATATTCCGGGCCCGTCGGCTTCGACTCAGATATTTGAGCTTTGTTCCGCTCCTCCCCAACCGGTCATTTTGGGCCTACTTTATATTTCTAATATTTTTTATGAGTTATCTCATTGACACCACTTATGAGATTTCTCATACTGGCCTCACGTTACTCAAACAACACGACAACAACAGCGCGGATCCAAGGAGACAGACATGAACGAACTTATGACCATTGAGCGCCTGACAGGCACTGCCGTGCTGGAAGCAAGCGCGTTGTGCAATCCGAATGTAGACCGCCGCGCTGCCGAAAAAATAGAAGGTGAATGGCGTGGTCGGTGGCTGCTGGCTCTCCACCTCTGCGGACACGGCCACCCCGTCACCCTGATCTGCTACCGAGGGCAGACGCTTATTACCGCAGCCATCAACAACCTATTTGGTCTTCCTACCCCGATGCCTGCGGATTTAATGATCTATCCCCAGGAGGCTGCATGAAAGAGACGGCCCCTTTCGCCAAGCGCATGGAGCGCCAGCGTATTCAGGAGCAGACAGAGGCCTTCCTGGCTGCCGGCGGCTCCATTCGCAAGTTCGGCGTAACCAGCAGCGTCACCGGCAAAAGCAGCTTCACCTCTATCAACAAGCGCAAGAAAGCAGCTGAAGGAGCAGACGCATGAGCCTGGTCACCCGAGTCCCAGATAACGCCGTTGGCCGACAACTGCTGGCAGATGCCCATGAAGCACGCGAGCGAAACATTCAGGAAGCAGCCCGCCGGGCGCGCCACCCGAATCGCTTCCACCGCTTCTGGAAACAGTTAACAGAACGACAGCGCTGATCTGTTGTTTCACGGGGCTTCCCGCCCCTTTTTCTTCAGGAGGTAGTCATGAGCGACATGATTATTCGCAGCTCACAATCAGGTCTGGCCATTAACAATGGCCCTTCTGTCCTGGGTGAGAATGCCGCCCGCATCCCTGTGGGCGGCAAGATCCGCTCTGGCATCAAGGTGCTCACCGGCGCTGCCAAGCAGCACCAGAATGCCCAAAGCATCTATGACGCGGGTGTTGCTGTTGGTTCCCCGTGGGACCGCATTGAGCAGGCACTGGTGCAGCAGTGCGGCTTCACCAAGTCACCGCTGATGCCCAAGAACGTCCCGTACTTCACCGTTCGCCGCTCTGATTTCAAGGTTCCCGATGTAGCAGATCGCATCATGGAGCTTTATGGCGAAGAGGTAGACGGAGAGCTTCGCTTGACCCGCTTCCCGGTGATCTTCGCCACGGATAGCTGGCAGGCCAACATGCCTCACGCGCTGAAGTCTTACACCCGCAGCCAGCTGCAGTTCTGGTCTGATTATGACGCCGAAGGAAACCGTCACTGCTACACCAAGCAAGGTGTTCAGGTTGGCGGCCAGGGCCAGAACCGACGAGCTCACCGCCCCTTTGGCGGCCGGCCAGTAATCCCCCGGAAAGACAACGGTGGTATTTGCGATCCGGACAACTGCCCGGAATACCAAAACCGTAAGTGCACCCTGAGCGGCTCCCTGCTGTTCTTCATTCCTGGGGTACCTGGCTCATCGGCTATCGAACTGCCGACCACCAGCTTTTACTCCCTGCAGCAGGCCCGCCAGAAGATGGAAATGGTTTCCTATCTGCGCGGCGGACGCATCAGCGGCACTCATGAGGGTATGCCGATCTTCTACCTGACCAAGGCGGAAGAAGAGGTCTCCATGATCGATCCGAAAACCGGGGAGCCGCGCCGGGTTAAACAGTTCCTGGTAACCCTCGAGGCCGACATCGACATGTTGCAGGTGTTCAAAGCTGCCGAGCAGCGCCAGCTGACCGCTGGTGAAGCCGGCGGCAATGCAGCGGCAGCCCTCACCCTGAACAAAGACCTTCCTGAAGACGATCTGCCCGGCGGCGAAGAGCAAGAACCGGAATTCGATGACCTGCCGCCGGCAGAAACGAATGAGCGAGAGCAGATCGCCCAGCTTCGCCAGGACGTGGCCGACAAGCTGGAGCTGACCGAAATAGCCCCGGCCGCCTTCTCTGAATGGATGGTGAAGCGCACAGGAAACAAGGACTGGGGCAAGACCCTTGCCGACATCACTGATGCCAACGAAGCCCTGGCCGAAGGGCTGGAAACCGGCATCACCGAATGGAAAGAACAACAGGGTCTCGACACCCCGTTTTAATAAGGAGATACGCCATGCATGCCATCAAAGTGGCTCACGCCAGTGACATCCATTATTGCCAAAAACATTTGTCCTGGGTGGATAAGGCCATGACCACCTTCGTGGAAGGTGCGATTGAAAGCGGGGCTGACTGCGCCATTCTCAGCGGTGATAGCTTCGACCATCAGGTTCACACTCATGAACCTGCCGTTCATGCCTTCCTGCGTCAGGTTCGCCATTTGGCTGACCATATGCCGGTACTGGTATTGCAGGGCACCTTCAGCCACGACCGTCCCGGCAGCTTGGATGTGCTGCGTACCCTGGGCGGCAAGCACCCCGTTTATGTGGCTGACCGTATCTGCCAGGTGATGCTGGTCGGCGGCACCTGGGTTGATTCCCGGGAATACCGTTTTGAATGCCCCCTTCAGGGCGCTCTTAGCGACAAACCGAAACTCCTTGTTTCGTGTCTGCCCAGCATTAACAAGGGCCAGTTCAAGGCCGTTGTTCAAGATGGCGACACGCCGGCGGAGCTTATCGAAAAGGTATGCCTGGGTTGGGCAGATACCAACCTGAAGGCTCGCTCAGAAGGTATTCCCACGGTGCTCACCACCCACGGCACCGTGAACGGGTCCGTCACCGAGTCCCGCTATGCCATGGTCAGCCCGGATCATGAATTCACCCCGGGCGCCCTTTTCTCTGCCCAGGCATCAGCCGTCATGGTCGGCCATATCCATGCTCACAACGCATGGGATCACGAAGGCCGACGGATCGCCTACCCGGGCAGCCTGACCCGCCTAATTCATGGCCACCACGATGACACCGGCTGGCTGGAGTGGACTGTTGCCGCTGATGCCAGTGACTTCGCGTTCAACAAAACCCCTGCTCGCAACCTGATCGACATCACCTTTGATGGCCCTCCAGACATGGCCAAGTTGAGTGAATTCGCCGCCAGCGGCGAGTGCGACGGGGCCTATGTGCGCGTGCGCTGGTCCATTGATGAAGAGCACCGAAACAGCGTGGATCCAGCCGCAATGCGCGAAGCCCTGCACATGGCATGCGAGGTCAAGCTGGAAGGCCGCATTAACCCTGTCCAGCGCACCCGCGCCGAAGGCCTGACCCGCAAGGAAAGCCTGAGCGACAAGCTGGCCATGTGGGGCGAAGTTACCGAAACCGGTACCGACGAACTGCTGGGCCGCCTGGAAGACCTCCAGATTCATACCTCTGATGACCTGATCACCAAATACGCCGGGGAGACTGCCGATGCGACCGCTTAAACTGAACCTGAAAGGCTTCAAAGGCATTCAGGCAGGCATGAGCCTGTACGAATTCGAGCTGGATCTGGAGAAGGAAGCCGGTGACGCGCAGCTGGTGGCGATTGTGGCGCCGAATGGCCGCGGCAAAACCACCGTTCTGGATAACCTCCAACCCTTCCGCCTGATGCCCTCCAAGCTGGGCACCAGCACCAGTTATAGCCCGGATGCCTTCAGCTTCTTCGATCACCTGGTTGGCCCTGGTGATGCAGCAAAGGAATTGATCTGGGAGCACCAGGGCAACCGGTACCGGTCCCTGCTCGAGTGGAAGTTGCGCGAGAAGACCCAGAGTACTGCCGCATACCTGCAGGTAATGAACGATGCCGGCGACTGGGAACCGGTGACCCTGCCAGACGGCACCAGCTCCGATGGCAAGGCCAAGACCTATGACCGCTGTGTTGAAGGTGTGCTGGGCTCCCCCCGCCTCTACTTCACTGCGGCATTCAGTGCCCAGGGCCGCAGCCAGCTTTCCAGCTACTCCCATGGCGACATCAAATCCCTGATGTCCGAGGTGCTACAGCTCAACACCATTCAGGAGCTGGGCGACAAGGCCGGCGAAGTGGTGAAGGGGCTCAAGGCCAAACTGAAAGACAATCGGGACATCTTGGCCAGCCTGGATGAGAAGCAGACCTATGCCAACGAACTGAAGGGCCGTATCGCCACGCTGGAGGCCGAAGCCGAGCAGCTGGCCAAGGATGCGGACACTCATCGCGACGATGCCAAGCGCGAAGCGATGGCCGTGGCAGAAATGGAGAAGGAACAGCAGGACGCCGAAGCCCTGCGGATCCGCCGGCAGGATGTCATGGGGCGCATCGACGCTGCCAAAGCAGACTATGAGGCCCTGATGCAGTCCATCCGCCAAGATGAAGCGGAGCTGGACAACCAGGAGCAGCGAACCCTTTCCCAGCATGATCAGGAAAAGGCCCGTCATCGCCAAAGCATTGAGCGCCTGAATCAACAGATCGCCCAAGCAGACCAAGTACTGAACCAGCGTGAAACCATCCAGCAGGCTGAGACTGCCATCCCCAATCTGCGGCTGAATCTGGCTGACGCCGAGATGTATGTGGATTCCGCTCGCCTCAAGGCCAGCGACGCTACCAGCGCCCGCAACGAGCTGCACCAGGTGGATCGCACACTGGGTGAGCTGATCTCTGCCGGAGAGCGCGCGCGCCGGCACAAAACCGAGCTGGAAACCCGTTGTGCGCTGACTGATGAGGTTCCTTGCCAGGGCACTGACATGCAGGGCCGCTGCAAGCTGCTCAGCGAAGCACTGGAGGCCAAGGGCCGTCTGCCTGAAGCCGAGCAGGAGCTGGAGGGCAAAGGCGAAGAATACCGACAGCTGAAGGCCAAGCGTGATGAATTGGCCGCGAAAGTCGACGGTCTGGCCAGTGCCGAGAAAGAGCTCTCTGACACTCAGGCCGATCTGGCTCAGGCCCGCTCAGAGCTGGAGCAAGCCGAGCGCCTGGCTGCCCGTGTCGGCGAGCTGGAACAGGCAGACCAGAACAAATCCCGGGCCCAGGAAGATCTGGAACAGGCTCAATCACTGCTGGAAGCCAAGGAAACCGAAACACAGGCCGCCCATGCCGAGTTTGCGACCCGCCGAAACACCCTGAATGACCGCAAGCAGGCAGCTCTTGATAAGCATGATGCTACCCAGAAGGCACTGGATGAAGAGCTGGCCCGAATCCCGGTACCGGGCGATCAATCCGCGCTGGAAGCTGCCCGCGCCCGCTTGAAAGCCAATGAGAATTACGAACAGCAAGCACGGGAAAAGCTGGATTCTGCCCGTGGCAGCATCGCCCACAGCCAGGGCCAGCTGGCCGCCATGCAGGAAGAACTTGGCAAGGGTGATGACCTCAAAGCCAACAGTCAGCATCTGGAAGCCGAGATTGCCCACTGGCTGAGCCTGCAAACCGCGCTGGGCCGTGACGGGATTCTGGCGCTGTCCATCGATGACGCCGGCCCCACCCTCTCCTCTCTGACCAATGATCTGCTGATGTCCTGCTACGGGCCGCGCTTCTCTGTCCGGATCGACACCCAGGCGGAAGTGAAAAGCACCGGAGCCCAGAAGGAAACCTTCGACATCGTGGTTCTGGATGCCGACACCGATGAATCCAAATCGGTCCGGGAAATGTCCGGCGGTGAGCGCATCTGGATCAATGAAGCCCTGACCCGGGCGATAGCTCTGTACCAGGCTCAGCAGTCAGGACAGGTCTACCACACCCTCTTCAGCGACGAATCAGACGGGGCGCTGGATCCCCAGAAGAAAGAGCAGTTCGTCCGCATGAAGCGCCGGGTGCTGGAGCTGGGCGGGTATGACCGTGAGTTCTTTATCTCCCACTCCCCGGATGTGTGGCCCCTGGCAGATGCGGTGATTCATCTGGGGGACGACATTGCTGAAGCGCCTGCTGAACAAAGCCGAGAGGTGGCGTGATGAAGCCCCTTGTCCCCCTGCTGGTCCTAGCCCCCTGCCTCGCAATGGCTGAGCCAACGCTCTACCTCCAGGGCGGGCTGGGCTACCAGATCGGCATGACAGAACGCTGGACCTACGAAGGCGAGCGACGCAAGAGCGTCCACAAGATGGACCTGCCCGACACCGTTGGCTCTTTCGTCGCCGGCGTGGAGTACCGCGGCTTTCTGATCGAAGCCCAGCACGTCAGCTCAATCGAAACCGGTAAAGACCACGGATTCAACGTGGTCACCGCCGGGTACCGCTGGGAATTCAGCTTCTAAAAGGGCGCAATCGGAGGCAGTGGTGATGTGTGCAATAAGACGTGAGTGGCAACCAGAGGAAGACCGGCTAATAGAAGAATACTACCCGGATCTGCCGGCGAAGGATGTGGCCGCCATGCTCGACCGATCAACCTCTTCGGTCTACAGCCGCGCCAATTTCCTTGGCGTGAAGAAATCCGAGGAGTTCAAAAACAGCGCCGCTTCAGGCCGGACTGGCCATGACAACAGAGGTGCTAATAGCCGATTCCGGAAAGATGCTGAGCCCTGGAACAAGGGACAGCATTTCTCCGCCGGCGGACGGTCAACCCAGACCCAGTTCAAGAAGGGTGAGCGGCCACACACCTGGGTACCCATTGGTACTGAGACCATTCACAAAGGTGGCTATCTGAAGCGGAAAGTCCGTGATGACGCCCCGAAAGGAATGAGCCGGCTCAACTGGGAATTCGTTCATGTGCTTCTCTGGGAAGAGCATCGCGGCCCTGTTCCTGACGGTCATGTGGTGATCTTCAAAAACGGCAACAACAAAGACATCCGCATTGAAAACCTCGAGCTAGTAAGCCGCGGGAAGCTGATGAAGAAGAACACCATCCACCGGTACCCGACCGAAGTGAAACAGGCGATCAGAACTGTCGGGAAGCTGAAGAGAGTCATTCAGGAGAAATCAGATGAAAAACAGCATGGATGATCTGCGAAACCACCTTTTCGAGACCATTGAGGGGCTCAAGGACAAGGAAGACCCCATGGATCTGGAGCGAGCCAAAGCCATCTGTAATGTGAGTCAGCAGCTGGTGGAGACTGCCAAGGTGGAGGTGAAGTTTCTGGAGGTGGCCGGCATGCACGAAGGTTCCCAGTTCTTGGAAAACAAGAAACCTGAGCTGCCTGGATACCAGGGAGGCAGTAAGCGATGAACCGAGCACAGCGTCGCGCAGCCAACAAAGCCAATCAGAAACGGTTGCCCAGCCGAATGCAGCCCGTGGGCCGTGAACAGTGGCCCAGCGATTCGGACCCCAGCCGTATAGCGGTATTTGTCAGCCAAGAATTTATGGCCCAGGTGTTCGCTGAAAGGCCCGGATCACGGGTTTCCGTGAATAGAGTGCAAATCGGGGGCTCTGGATGGAAGGCGGAGATTTCCTGGGACGAGCTCCAACAGGTTAAGCGCGAAATCGGTATGGGAGACGCATGGGCAGTGGAGATTTTCCCGCCTGATTCTCAGGTAGTGAACGTAGCCAACATGCGTCATCTATGGGTTTACGGCCTGGATGAGGCCCCCGGTTTTGGATGGACAAAAAAGGGAGAAGACCTGTGAGCCAGAAAAAACCGACTGAAACTTGGGACACCCCCCGCACCCGGGCCGAGCTTGCGTCTAAATTCCCGCCTCCGGCATGGGCCATGTTCTACGAAGTGCCTGACGCCACCGGCGCTAGGCAGCGTCGCTGGGCCGATGCCGTGGCCATGGGGCTGTGGCCATCGAAGGGCCTGGATCTGCACGGTTTTGAGATCAAGATCAGCCGGAGCGACTGGTTGCACGAGCTGAAAAAGCCGGAAAAGGCCGAGGCCATCCAACAATATTGCGATTACTGGTGGCTCGTGGCCGGCAATCCTGATGTCGTGAAACTGGAGGAGCTGCCCAGCACCTGGGGCCTGATCGAGCGCAGCGGCAAGAAGCTGAGGATCGTTCGCCAGCCTGAGAAGCTGAACGCCAGGGCGGTCTCCAGGGACTTCCTCGCTGCTCTGCTGCGTCGTGCCCACGAGCAGGACGAAAAGGCCAGGCGTGAAGAGGTCATGGCTGAAGTGTCGAAAGAGCTGGATTCACAAGTCGGTCAAGCAGTTGCCCGCTACCAGCGTGAGGCAGAGTACGCCAAGGACCAGCTCGACATGGTCCGGGCTCGGGTAGAGGAATTCGAGGCAGCTACCGGTGTTCCCCTGGGCCAGCCAATGCTTTCTCGCTTCCGTCGTGGAAGCGACAGCCTGGAGCACATCGGCAAAGCCATCAACGCACTGATCTCTCTCGAGAAGGACCCGTTGGCCGATGTACATACCCAGCTGCATTTCCTGATTCGTCGGGTTGAACCGATCTTGGAGCAGGCCCGCCAGCACCACGAAACCCTTTCAACGATTCTCGTTCCAGAGGAAGGCTGTAAGCACCAACCTGGGGGTGATTCGTGAGCCAAATCCCCATGTTCCCGGCTGACAAAGCGAACTTCATACCCAGGAACCCCAAGGCTCCCCGGTACCAGCTTTGTGATAGCCGCTATGAGCATGGGAAAGGCTGCAATGGATGCCCGATTCATCACCTCTGCACCAGCAGGCACCCATGGGGCCATGAGGGGCTGAAGGAATGGCAAAAGCAATGCGATGAAACCGCACTGAAACACTTGGAGGAATCATGACGGATTTGTACATGGCCCGCGTTTTCATCGAGCAGGCCAGGGCGCGTCGCGGCAACCCGTTCCAGCGGAGCTTTCGCGCCACCCTGCTGAACTGGGCCGCTGATCGCCGCAGAAACCATATTGCCGACACCAGCAAAAAGGTCGGTCAGATGGACCTGTTTGGGGGTGCTGCATGAAATCGGTCACCGGCCCCCAGATCGGCATGCCCAAGGCCTGCGTCAGCTGCACCCGGTACCAGCACCGCGGCTATGACCAGGATGAGCATTGCCCGTTCCAGAAACGGTCCGCCCTGTATGACCAGCCGACGAAGACCCCATATGGCCGCTGCCAGCAGCACGGCATAGAGGTTTTCGCCACCCAGATCTGCAGTAACTACGACCAGGAGCCGCATGCGGTTGCCCTACCCGTAGAAAACCGCCCCTACCCGCGCATCCCGATCCAGCAGGACCTGATGCCCGCACCCAACAACCAATAACGGAGTTTGATATGTGGATTAAGAACCTGATCGTTTTCCTGGCTGATGAGCCGATTTCCTTCTCTGTTGCTGAGCTGGAAGAAAAGCTGGACCAGCACCGTTGCCAACCCTGCGGTAGCCAGTCCCTGCGTACAGAGGGGTTTGTTCCCCCTCTGAAGGGGCAGGATGCCATGGCCTATGAGGTGGACGGCTTCATTGTGCTGACCCACCAGGAAACCACTCGCCTGCTGCCTGGCCCGGTCATCAAAGAAATGCTCGATGAGCGTGTTGAGCAGATCCAGCAAGAGGAGGCCCGGAAGGTTGGCCGCAAGGAAAAGGCCGATCTGAAAGAACAAGTTGTGTTCGAGCTGATGCCCCGGGCATTCACTCAGTCGCGCCGTATTAACCTGTTCATCGACAAAGAACGTCAGCGCCTGCTGATTGACACTGCATCTGCCACCCGAGCAGAAGAGGTGGTTGCCTCGCTGCGCAAAGCCCTTGGCTCCCTACCTGTGGCCTATCCGGCGCCCACTTCAGCACCCCACACCAGCTTCAGTAACTGGCTTCGTGACACCGCCCTGATCCCGGACGGCTTCACCCTGGGTGATCGCGGAGACCTGAAGGGCACCAAAGACGAAGGTGCCGCCGTGAAGTTCACCGGTGTTGACCTGGTTCAGGAAGAGAACCTTGCCTATCTGGAAACCGGCATGGTGGCCACTCGCATCAACCTTTGCTGGCAGGACAGCCTTGAACTGGATGTGAACGACAAGCTGGAGATCAAGCGGATCAAGGCGCTGGACCTGCTGCAAGAGAACATCGATGCGCTGGACGCTGATGATGTCGTGGCAGAACTACAGGCTCGGATCAGCCTACAGGGTAAAGCCCTGCGTGATGCTCTGGACCATCTTTATGGGTATTTCGAAGCCAGCGCAGATTGAGGAGACAGCGATGAATTGTGATTGCCTAGAAACAGTAATGGATCGCGTGAAAGGCCACGTTCTTGAGCGCCTGCCGAAGCATGACTCTGAATCTTTGCAGATCAACTGGGAGAACCGAAGTCTCCGCCTTGATACCGGTAAATTTCACGTGCCGCTTGGGATCAGTATTCAGTACCGGCGCCTCAAAAATGACGATGAGCCTTGCCGCAATGTAACGAAGGAAAGCACCAGCATTGCTATGTCCTTCTGCCCGTTTTGCGGGAAGAGCACCAAGGCCGAGGAGGGGAAATAGCCTGTGAACGTAAGCAACCACCCTCTCCACTGGCCTGCTGGCTGGGCCAGAACCACCAGCAGCGACCAGAAGGACGCCAATTTCAAGCACCAGGGCCGCCGGCTGACTATCGCTGACGGCATCACCCGGGTGCTCGACGCCCTGCGCAAAATGGGCGTCCCGTCCTGGAACGTGATCATCAGCACCAATATGGCAGTCCGCGGCGATGGCCTGCCCTACTCTGGCCGTCGCCCTCCTGAGGACACTGGTGCGGCCGTGTACTGGCGTCCGGATCAGAATTCCGAGGCTTACCAGTGCATCGCCATCGACCAATACACCCGCCTGGGTGACAACCTGGCCGCCATTGCCGGGACGCTGGATTGCCTGAGAGCCATTGAGCGCTGGGGTGGAGCCAGAATCCTGCAGCGGGCCACCGCTGGTTTCAAGGAGCTCCCCAGCTCCGCCAGCACCAATGCCAGCGCCTGGTGGGCTGTTCTCGGTGTAGCCCAGGGCGCGGACTTCGACACGGTACGCGCTGCCTACCAGCAAAAGCGCAAGAGCACGCACCCGGACCATGGCGGCACCACCGAACAGTTCAAAGCCGTGCAGCAGGCATGGCGCCAGTTTCAGGAGCAATACGATGAGTGATTCAGTGAGAGAGGCGTTTGATTCCATTGAAAGCGAAGTTGCCCAAGGCGCCATGACGGCGGCGCAGGTCTTCACCCAGATGAAGCAGTTGGTGCAAACCGCCCTTAGCGCCAATGGTGGGGAGGGAAGCCGCAAGCTGTCTGTGCTTGCCGCCCAGTTGCATGAATCCGCTCGATGCCTCGGCGTTGCGCAGGCGAAAGAGGATGCAGACGCCAAGGAGTACTGGGGTCAAATATCCGAGGCCAAACTCGAAGCAATCAGCACCCACCCCGCCCCGCCATCTGTTGCGGTGCCGGAGGGGTGGAAGTCAAAAGTGCTGGAGCTGTGTTCGGCAGTCGAGAACGACGAAGACCTACCGCCAGTCAAGTACGCCCTTAAATGTGGTCGCCTGATTAACGAAGTTAAAGACATACTAACCGCCGCCCCATCCCCCGACCATTCCGGTGACGCCAACAAAGTGGCTGAGCCATTCCAGACCCGTGTGAATGGCTGGATGCAGGAATGCTTCGGGCCGGAAATCTCTGCCGACAAAGTAGAACGAAACCACCGTTTCTTGGAAGAGGCGCTGGAGCTGGTGCAGTCCCTTGGCTGCACGCAGGCAGAGGCCCACAAGCTGGTGGACTACGTTTACGGCCGTGCCGTGGGCGATCCGCCCCAGGAGGTCGGCGGAGTCATGGTCACCCTGGCAGCCCTGTGCCTGGCCAGCGGTATGGATATGGACGCCGCAGCCGAAACCGAACTGGCACGCATCCTTCAGCCGGAAGTGGTCACCAAGATCAGGGAAAAGCAGAAGCTCAAGCCGGCGTTCTCTCCCCTGCCAGGCTCATACCCGGAGCGTAAGCCGATTAGCGTTGACCGCAATAGCCGAGGGGGAAAATGATTATGGCGACATTACTCTTATATTGGCCCGCCTCCCTTTTCTTTGAGCTTTTCATCAATCTGCTCTCTCGATGGGAATGGCGCCTCCAGATCACATTCCAAGGCATCGCTGTAAATCTCTATGGGCGTTATAACTTCTTCGGAAAACTCAATCAAGAATTGATAGGCCAAATGTTCGCGTGGACTAGCGTCAAGGCCCTTTTTACTAATGGCTTCAAGCCTCCCTATAAGCTGCTGCGTGTTAAGAGCTATTTGAATGGCCCCAGCCAACTGAGCAGAAACTCTCGGGTGCACCTTGCCGCCTTCAGAAAGGCTATTCATAGAATGAATAATCAAGTCGATATGCTTACTTGTTGCCGCCATCAGCGCAGAATCATATTCAGCAACACCAGAATCTTTCCCTATAGATCTGATTTGCGCAATAAGCTTGGCCATTTGGATTATGCATCCCTCGACTCCCTCCTTGCGAAGCTTCAACAATCTGGTTTCTTCAGCCTTACTTGCAGCACTGATAGCTCGCTTGGCCATAATTGCGCTGACGTATATTGCCAGTGCAGAAAGGACTGCCTGGGCCCACGCGGCCCAAACACTGGCTTCCAAGCACAGGCTATCCCAACTACCTATGTACCAGCACTGACTCATAGCGACTCTCAATTTCAGCAAAGCTGGCAGTTATACCAGAACTAGATAGGAGATTCTTGATGAGCATTTTCTGGGCCTTTGGTATGGCCATTCTGGATCCGGCTGGCGGGCGTTATTGGGAGGATTCAGAGTGAGACATGGACACGATGTTTTCCAAGCTTTTAAGTTTGACCTGCAGCGCCTCGTTGACGGCCTTTTCTATATCCGCCAATCCGAGGTAAAGCCTTGCTGTGCTCAGATTTTTAAGTGCATTGCCTCTTTCCAAGATGGAAACATAAGCCACATCGGCCCCAGTGACCGGGCGGAAAGTGGCCAGGTAGTCATTGATGGCGAGAATCAGCAGTTTTGCCTGTCTGCTAACCTCCAAAACAGAATCAATCATGTCCTGATCAGACAGCTCAGAGAGCGGTATTGCAGAACAAGATCGATCATCAATCTCAAGATCGGTCCGAATCCGTCGGAGCTGGGCTGTTTCTCGCTTTTCATCATGCAGCCATTGATCCAAGAGCTTGCCGGTTCTCTCGAGTCTGCCCGCAGCCGCCTGCATCACCCTGAGAACGCCTATCGCGTGCTCGAGGCGGTTCTGTTCCTCCTTTCTTTGCTGGCGAAGGCGCTCTTCCTCCTGTTTGCCCTCTTGGTACTTGCGTTCTTCTCTAGGGCCGTTAAGCGCCAACCAGGCGATCACCAAGGAAACCCCAACCTGAGCCCATATGACACCACTCGTGTTCAACCAGTAGCCCCAGCAGCTGAGGTCTGCACCACACCAATCCATACCAATTCCTTCTGTCCCGATGCGGGAAGAATCAACCAGGTCGGCCAAGCAAGTCAAAAGGACGTTAAGTTAGATCAGATCCACCAGCAAATCCCGAGCGGTCTGAATGCCATTGAATCTGGCCTCCTCGAGCAGGCGATAGCCGGCCTCTTTCTCGTATTCCGAAATCTGAACGCCTCCCGCCTTGTTATAGATCGTCACCGTTACCTTCCAGGGGGAGTGGTCATCTTCGCGGCTGGATCGGATATGAACCGTGTAGCCACCCAAGACAGTTACATGGTCATCGTTAAGGTTGTCGATTTCGCGCATCTGAAGAACCCCATCCGTTTTTCCCAAGGAATCTTTGCCGACATCCGGCAACAAGACAAGGAGCGCGTATGAAGCCCCTATTCATCCCCCTGAAGGCCGAGCACTACGACGCCTTTGACGATGGCAGCAAAGGCACCGAATACCGGCTTTACGGCCCGCGCTGGAACGAGAAGAACTGCTATCCAGGACGCCTGGCAACCCTTTCCCGTGGATATGGCAAGAAACACCGACTGAGTGGCGTTGTGCGGGACTTTCAGCGCCTGCCGGTCCGCATGTTGCCCATGGATGTCAGGCGCGACGTAGCGGAAATATACGGCCCTGGTGAACACGACATAGCAGCAATCGGAATTGATCCGTTTCCCGGCCCAGACCCCGCCCACGGCTATGTGCCCGTATGCACCCCGGGCAAGGAGGCTGATTGTGGAGACGCCTGAGACGATTTACCTGATCCCTGATAGCGAGCATGGCCACCTCTGGTGCGACGATCCCGCGCCCGGTTTGGGGATGGACCCGGAAGATGCCATCGAGTACCGGCGGGCGGATGTAGTTGACGCCACCCTGGCCAAGCAAGCAAAAGCCGCTCGGAACGGTATGGATGCGGCCAGATCCGCCAGCACCCAAGAAATGAAGGAAGCGCAGCGGTTACGCGATGAGAGCAAACCAGAGCTTCTGGAATCAGAGCGCCAAGCCAATGCCCAGCTAACTGCTCAGGTCGAGTACCTTGAGCAGCTGGCCAGTGACCGGCTGGAGCATCTAACCGCCATTACTGACCGCGCCTTGGCGCTTGAGAAGGCAATGGAGCCGACCATTTCTATTCTGGACAGGGTTCATAAAGAAAGCGGCACATCGTTTTCTGATGCCATGCATGCCAGATCATGGGCCGATCACCTTCGCGCTCTTCTCAAGGAGGCCGATCATGGTTGATGCACAGAAGCGGTGGCAATGCGAAGAATGCGGTTCCATTTTCCTGGATGAAGTCGATGCAGAGGAATGCTGCATTGATGACCTCGAGGACGCCGAAAGCCATGAGGGTGACGAGATATACACGGAATCCTGCCCTGTTTGCTTTCGAGAATATCGGGCCAGCGATAACCCGAAGATCGGCCATGACATGAACGTCTACGCCATTAGGGTTGCCGGTCACTGCCAGACCTGCACCCCCCATTACAGCTATGAGGAGCAGCAGGCCATCGAGAAGATGGCATGGGACGAATCCGGTATTCCGATGAGGCTGAACGCATGAGTGACCTGATACTTTCCATCATCATCGCCAGCATCTGGGCCTTCTGCCTTGGCCATTGCCGGGGTTATTTAAAAGCCCGCAAGGAGTACGAAAAGGCCAATACCCACACCCTGCAGGGAGGCCAGATGAAGGTCGTGTTAACCCGCGATCTGGTGCACAAGCTGATCGAGGATGAAGGAATGATTGCCATGCCGAAAGGCATGGACAAGATTATCAAACGAAAGGGGCGCATCGATGAGCATTAAGATCACCCTCCCCCTACCCCCTGAGCTGCAACCACAGACCACCGCTGAACAGAATCAGCTGATGGATGACATGATTGGATGGGGCCGATCGCATGCAGATGAAGCCCACCAGCAGGCCAGAAGCCAGGCCCGTGCAGAGTGCCTTGCCTGCCAGTTCTGGACTGTTAGCAACACCGTTGTGCGTCGGGCAACCGGTGAAGCGCCCCCAGAATCTGAAAACGACTTTGAACAGATGGTAGTGGAGAAATTCCGCCGACAGTGGGTGGCCGTGTATTTCGTTGAGACCGCCAGCACCCGACAGCACACCGCCGCTCTGGATGAGGGCGAGGCCGTCCGCCGTGGCGGGAAATTGGATTGAGAGAAACGATATGAGCTTGCGATTAAGCAGAGAGCAGGTCAAAGAGCTGACAGGCAGGTCGTGGAAGGCGAAACAGCTTGATGCCCTCCGGGCCATGGGTATTCCTCACGCAATGGATGATGAGGGATGGCCGGTAGTATTCCCACAGGCGCTGGCCAAGCTGGCTGGCGAAGAGCCCGATGAGAAAAAGGGCACCATTGATCCGGAATTTCTGAAGAACCTCTATGGCTAACGGACTACCAAAGCGATGGGCGTTCAAATTCGGGGCCTACTACTACCGGCCCCACCCATCAGAAAAGCACATGTTTGATGGACAGAGCTGGTACCGGCTGGGTGACACCTACCCGAAGGCGCTACGCAAATTCGCCTCGATCAAGGAAATCGAGGCGGGAGAAGTGCTCGCTTCCGCCGTTGATCGCTACACGGTGGAGGTTCTGCCCACCCTGAAGCCACAAACCCAGGCATCGTATAGCGCCGCTCTGAAGCGCATCCGGCAGGGATTGGGGCACAACAAGGTGGTGATGATTAAGCCGCAGCTGGTGTATCAGTACATGGACAGCGTATCCAGGGCCAGAAGCATGAATCTCGCCAATACCGATTTGAAGGTACTGAACCAGGTGCTGCGCCACTGTGTTCGCTGGGGAGTGATTGAACAGAACCAGATCACCGGTGAAGTGAAGTATTTCGGCAAGCGGGACGGGCTCAAAAAAGAGCGTGATCGCTATGTTCAGGACTGGGAGCTTGCTGCATGGCTATCGGTGGCCAAACCACAGCAAGTGGCCTTTGCTGCCCTGGTGCTGCTCATAGGTGCCCGGAAGGCAGACACCTTGCGGATCATGGAGGCACACATTGCCAAAGATGCGCTTTATGTTCAGGACAGCAAGACAGGTAAGGATGCCCACTTTGAAATGACCGAAGCGCTCAGGGCAGCCCTTGAGCAGGCCCGAGCAGCCAAGCCCAAGCCATCGCTTTACCTGTTCCCGAATAGCAATGGCGGTTGCTATGTGGGCGCCAATGGTCGCTGTGAATCCTTTGACCGGGAATGGCGAAAATCGATAAAGAGGGCCATTAAAGAAACCGATCTGGAGGTCTCTTTCACCCGGCATGACCTTCGCGCCAAGGCAGGCAGCGATGCAGAGAATGAGGCCCGAGCCCAGGAGTTGCTGCGACACACAGACCCGGCAATGACACGGAAACACTACCGCCGTAAAAAGCAGATGATCAGGCCGGCAAAATGATAATTTGTGAGATGAAACGGGATTTGTGAGATGGGGAGCCGCTGAGGGCCTTTAAATTCGGGGGCTGTGGCGAGGTGCTACGTTCTACCATTGAACTACACCCGCCTTTTGAAACGGCAATATAGTCAAAACCCATCGACTTAGCCAGTGTTGGAGCGAAATCGTCAAGGTTTCGACAAGTGGCTGTTTAAAACAGTTCATCGCGGATTAGAGTGAATAACTGGCTTCTAGCCGTTTGATTAGCTTATGGCGAATATCCTGCATTTTGCCGGACGCTCAACGCCGGATGCCTGACGTCAAACCCCATAGCCTGAGTGTTTGTCACTATTGCGGTACCTCTTTTGAGGGGTATTTTGAGGAATAGTCAGGGCCATTATTCAGGAAATAATCGGGTAATGCGTTTTGCGAAGAGCGCATAGGAGCCAAGATTTTCAGGTTTTGAATGCAAGCGTCCGTCGTCGGGCATCCGGCGTTCTGCTGCAGCCAGGGTTAGATAATGAGACAAATCCTGAAATCGGCTCATCACTCAATCCCACGATGAACCTTTAAAAGCGAGTCACCGGGCGGACAAAGCAGTTGCCAGCATCCGTTTCAGTGCGTATAGAAGAGGAAACAAGCGTCAGCCAAAGAAGGATACCAACCATGCCAGTGGCATTTATCAGTGGGGGCCGGGGGTTTCTCGGCGGGCATATCATTGACCAGCTTCTCGACAAACAATGGGATGTCGTTGCCCTGGTACGCCCCAACAGTGATGCCAGCACCTTACATGCCAAGAAGGGCGTATCTGTCGTCCAGGCACCACTGGACAATGCCACCGAACTTGCCCTGGTCATGCCCGCTGCCCCGGATGCGGTTTTTCACGTGGCAGGTAACACCAGCCTGTGGCGCCGGGG
>Ga0181374_1000026_pt1 | contig 51368 bp, 51 predicted proteins | sample LowvirmetaG_2_FD_130086 | JGI IMG/M metagenome (GOLD analysis project Ga0181374, IMG submission 130086) | Marine viral communities from the Subarctic Pacific Ocean - Lowphox_10 viral metaG | ecosystem: Environmental > Aquatic > Marine > Oceanic | place: Subarctic Pacific Ocean | collected...
AGCTGGCGGATGGCAGGATCGATTTCACTCATATACACAATGAAGTAACGGTATTATCCCAATCCGCCAAGCGACTTGACGCAACGGCCTTAGTCTGGCCTACGACTTCCGCAAACCAAAGGAGACCAGCAGAATGGCTGTCACGAACCGCGACATGGCTAATGCCGTCCGCGCCCTATCCATGGACGCCGTCGAGGCGGCCAAATCAGGTCATGTTGGCCTGCCGCTCGGCATGGCAGATGCTGCAACCGTACTGTTCCGGAAATTCCTGAAATTTGACCCTACCCAGCCTGACTGGCCGGACCGAGACCGGTTCATTCTGTCGGCGGGCCACGGCTCGATGTTGATCTATTCGCTGTTGCACCTCACTGGGTACAAATCTGTCAGCCGGGACGACATCCGCAATTTCCGTCAGCTGGGCGCCAACACCCCGGGCCACCCGGAAAACTTTGTCACCAAAGGCGTCGAAACGACCACAGGCCCACTTGGCCAGGGCATTGCAACCGCAGTCGGTATGGCCATGGCTGAGCGTCACCTGAATGCGCGTTTCGGCGACGATCTTGTGGACCACAAAACTTATGTGATCGTCGGCGATGGCTGCCTCATGGAAGGCGTCAGTCAAGAAGCGATCACGTTGGCTGGCCACATGAAGCTCGACCGTCTGATCGTACTCTGGGACGACAATTCGGTCACCATTGACGGCGATATCGATGTCGCTGACTCCACCGATCAATGCGCACGGCTCGAAGCTTCGGGCTGGATCACTCGCAAAGTGGACGGCCATGACGAAAAAGACGTCGAGGCCGCATTGAAATGGGCACAGAAACAGAAACAGCCTGTCTTCCTCGCCATCAAGACCATTATCGGATATGGCGCGCCAAAGATCGCCGGCACCGGCAAGGCGCATGGCGGCCCCTATGGACCGGAAGAAATCGCGGGCATTCGAAAGAATATCGACTGGCCGCATGAGCCGTTCGAAGTACCGGCAGCTATCGAGAAAGCCTGGAAGAAAGTTGGCGAGCGCGGCGTCGAGGCTCGCAAGGCCTGGAAAGAGCGTCAGATGGCCTCCCCGTACAAGGGTGAGTTCAATGCGGCCATGGCCGGACGCCTACCAAAGAATCTCTCCAAGGCGATCATCAAACACAAGAAGGCTGTGGTTGAAGGCGGCGAGAAGAAAGCCACCCGCCAATGGAGCGGTGCGGCACTGGAAGTCATCACCAATCTCGTGCCCGAAACGGTTGGGGGCTCAGCTGACCTGACGGGGTCCAACAATACTCGGACCTCTTCAACCACGGCAATGACACCGTCTGATTGGGCCGGTCGTTATGTCCATTATGGTGTTCGCGAACATGGCATGGCTGCGGCGATGAACGGTATGGCGTTGCATGGCGGCATCATCCCCTACTCCGGCACATTCCTGGTCTTTGCGGACTATAGCCGCGCCGCGATCCGCCTCGGCGCCCTGATGGGCGCACGCGTGGTGCATGTCATGACCCATGATTCCATTGGTCTTGGCGAAGACGGCCCAACCCACCAGCCGGTTGAGCAAGTCGCCTCGCTACGTGCCATGCCGAATATGCGAGTCTTTCGTCCTGCAGATGGCGTTGAAACAGCCGAGTGTTGGGAAGTAGCGCTCAACAATGCCGAAGGCCCCGCCACAATGGCACTGACCCGGCAAGGCCTGGCCCTGTCACGTAAGGAGCACACGGACGAAAATCTCAGCGCGCTCGGCGGATATGTGATCTCGCCGTCAGGTGTAAAGTCGCGCGAAGCTGCCGTGCTGATCGCGACCGGTTCGGAAGTGGAAATTGCCCTTCAGGCCCAAGCCGACCTTGCCAAAGAGAAGATCCATGTCCGTGTTGTGTCGATGCCATGCATGGAATTGTTTGCCGAGCAGGACGAGAAACACCAGCGCGACACACTCGGCGGTGACCTGCCAAAAGTGGCTGTCGAAGCTGGCGTGCGCTTTGGCTGGGATCGCTGGCTCGGACCAAAAGGTGCCTTTGTCGGCATGGACAGTTTCGGGGCAAGCGCGCCTTACCAGAAACTGTATGAGCATTTCGGCATCACCGCAGACAAGGTGGCCGAGACAGTAAAGAATTTGATCTAACTGGTCTTGAACAGGTCCATCTGGCGAGGATCAATGTAGCGTTTACGGCGTGGTTTGGTCCGGCCAGACCGGAAATAGAGATCATCGGTATGGTCTTCCACCGGCGGCTGTTCAGCCGCCGGTTTTTTCTTGGACGCCTTCGGCAAGGGCATGATCCCCGCCTGATCGACCAGCTTCCACCAAGTCACAGCCAGAACAGGGTTGCCCTCGTTGTCTTCGTATTTCTGGAGATGCCCATGAGGGCCACTTTCACCTGCATGCGATGCTAAGTAGGCCTCGGCCTCTTCTTCGGTGACATCTATCCAATCGGTCGCGAGCGAGTCGATCTCGTGCTCTGGCACCAAGGCTTCGGCCTCTGCGCGTGTACGCGCCACCTTCACGCCCGGCTTCAGGGCGTCTTCTATACGTGTCGCAATGGGAAAGGCATGACTCATGAGGGTCAGGTAAGCAAGCCCGGTGCCGCCGTCCAGCCAGTATCTGCCGCCTGGGTCAATCGCATGGCCGCCAGACGCGCCAGTCGCAGGGTGACGGCCCTGCGCCGAGCCGCCGACAATCTGTCTTCGGGCGCCTCCCGGACTACCGCACCGCCAAATGCGTCGGCCACGATCAGGCCGGTTTCATCCGGGATCAGATCCTGTGGGAAATCGTTGGCGACCGCGAAGTAAAGCTGGTCGCAATAGGGCATATATTCCGGCCATTTCGAATCCGAGCGGAAATCGGCAATCGAGGATTTCACCTCCACGATCCATATCTCGCCGGACAGGCCAATCGCCGCTATGTCCACCCGGCGATTGTTGGCAAGGCTCATTTCCGTCACGCCAAAAAATCCCAGCCCGCTGAGCAGACGCCGGGTCCCCCGGACGATTTCGCCCGCCCGCGTGTCCGGGGCACCGAAATCTGCAAGCTCCGTCATGAGTCCTTCAATTTTGTTCGCCCAATGTTCCCGAGAACGTAAGGGCGATCCCACCTACAGGTCAAGCCCGCGCTGCGTCGGCGATCGCGCTCTCCATAAAGTGATTAAAATCGGGAACGAATCTGATCCAGCGCGCGCTCTTGCCCGTAGAGACTGTGTTAGTTTGGCAACAAGCCACCTCGCAGAAGGAGATGACCCGTCATGGCAAACGCCTATAGCTCCAATGGCCCGGCGGATCGATCATACGTCAAGAAGGCCATGAAGGCCCCCATGCTGGAAGCCGAGCACGAACTGGAACTGGCCCGGCGCTGGCGCGAGGAAGAAGATGAACGCGCACTTCATGAGTTAACTCGCGCCTATCTCCGCCTTGTCATCGCAATGGCCTCGAAGTTCCGAAACTACGGCCTTCCCATGCCGGACCTGGTCTCAGAAGGGAATGTCGGCCTGATGATGGCCGCGGCCCGCTTTGAGCCCGACCGCAAGGTGCGCTTCTCAACCTATGCAAGCTGGTGGATTCGTTCTTCCATTCAGGATTTTGTGCTTCGCAACTGGTCTATCGTACGAACAGGCACGACCTCTTCACAGAAATCTCTCTTCTTCAACTTGCGTCGCCTGCGCGCCCGAATCGACGATACTGGCGACGGTGTAATGACCAAGGAAAACCGAACCTGGATCGCCGAACATCTCGGCGTACCGGAACGGGATGTTGAGAACATGGCGTCACGCTTATCTGCGTCTGACCGATCCCTGAACGCACCCATGGCCGTTGATGGCGACGGTGAATGGCAAGACTTGCTGCCTGATGCCGCGCCGATTCCGGAACAACAGGTCATGGAATCGCGCGACTCGACACGCCGCAAGGAGTGGATCGCCAATGCCCTGAAAGCGCTTAACCCGCGTGAGACGCATATCATCATGCAGCGACGCCTGTGCGAAGACTCTGTCACGCTTGAAACGCTGGGCCACGAACTTGGAATTTCCAAGGAACGTGTACGGCAGATCGAACATCAGGCACTCGGCAAACTGCGTCGCGCGCTCGAACGTATTGTGGGAGACCCGGACGAATCGGGCCTGCTGCCCGGCACCTAATTGGTTGGAGTTTCAACCAATTCAAAATTGAGCGGGTGGGAAATTTCCATCTCGTCCCCCCGCACATAACCGCGCGCCAATACACCCAGCCCCGGCGCTTCTTGGCACAAGGATGCTGCAGCCGACTGGATCTGTAACCGGAGTGCTGAGTTTTGCAGCGACAAGTCACAGACTGCGCCAAACCCCTCAGCTCCCCGCATACCGGATACATGTCCGCGCACGAGCTGGAAGCCTTCAAAAGCCTTCGGTAAATCGCTGGCATAGGGAATGCGGTATTCCGTGGCACGCCACAGGCCAATCTCACCGCGACGCGCATCACCCTCGAACTTCAGCAAGGGCGCATTGGCCGCCGCAGTGTCCGGGTAAACACGCACGCGGGCCCCGCCCCTCTTCACCATCTCGGCATTAAGCCAAAGCGTCGGCCCAAGCGCGTCAACAGTCTGGGCATGGGCCAGTGCCCGGTCGTACCGGTCACGCGTCAAGCCACCATAGTGGAGCTGGACTTCCCGGCCGAGCACCATGTCTTCCATCATGCGCTTGGACTCGGTATGATAAGGTTGTGGTGCGCGATCCCGGTAACCTCCCGAAGGCGCCTCAATCCCGACAAGCCGGACGCTTTGCCCGGTATCGAGAACGATCGTGTCGCCATCAACAACGCGTACGACCCGACCGCGCTCTCCCGGCTCCAGACTGTCCAGCGGACCCGGCGCACCGCACGCAACAAGGGTCATGAAGACCACCAACCCCACCTTCAATCGCGCCATACCACTCGCCCATCCTCAGCGTCGCAGCGTAGAGCCGCCAATTGGCGACTTCAATCCTTCCGACTATTCCCGTATAGCCAACCCTACTCAAGCGGTCCCGTAGCTCAGCAGGATAGAGCAACAGATTCCTAATCTGTAGGTCGCGCGTTCGAATCGCGCCGGGGTCACCAAAAACACATTAAAAACAATGCATTATAATTCTGTCAAAGTTGGGCTTTGCTCACAAATGGCTCCGTGGTAACCATATGGTAACCGGAGACCAGAAACTTATGGCAAAACTGCGCCTTACGGACACCTGGCTTTCGGCAGTGACCGGCCCGGGAGACTATTCCGACACGATCGAATCCTGCCTGAAAGTGCGTGTGGCCAGAACCGGTGCGAAGACTTTTTCGGCGGTGCGGAAGCTTGGCGGCAAGACGGTGCGGGTGCGCATCGGTGCCTATCCCGAGATCGGCCTGAGAGAAGCCAGAGCGCGCGCCGGAGAGTTCCGGGAAATGCGCGCGCTGGCGCCGACACCGGCCGCGCGGGCCGAGAAAGTGGCCGATGCCGTATCCGCTTCCGCTTCCAATTTCTTTCACGACTATGTCGCTGACATGCAGGCGCGTGGCGTGACATCCCATGGGCGCGTCAAGGGTACGCTGATTGACGGGAAATATGCTCTCCTGCCCTTTCTGGTCGCCCGTCACGGCGGTATGCCGCGCGCCGGGGACGTGACAATCCAGGACCTGCAGGCCTGGATGGCAGAGAGCTATGCCCGGAGTCCGAACTATGCACCGCATCTTCGCTCTTACATTGTTACCGCCTGGAAGTGGGCGGTGAAGAACCGCTACGATTATCGCGGTGGCGCGCGGGACTATGGCATTACCTACAATATCGCCGAGCAGCTGCCGACGACCCCCAAGGGCAAACCGGGCGACCGGTTTCTCTCTAACGACGAACTGAAAGCGCTCTGGCATGCGCTGGACGAAAACCATCCAACGCACCGCGTCCTGAAACTGATGATCGCTATGGGCGGCCTGCGCGTGACGGAGGTCACAATGAGTCTCGCTGCGAACTGGCGCGATGGCTGGTTGCACTTGCCGGAGACAAAGAACGGCAGGTCGCATCAACTGCCGATTACCGGGACCGCTGTCCCACTCGTTGCGCGCTGTCTTGAACTGGCGCACCCGCGCTCGCCCTACCTTATGTCCAATCCTCGCGACCCGGACGAACCACTCACGATGGCAGCCATTTCACGCGGGGCGAAGCGGCTGAACAAGCAGCTCGGCTTTCCGGACTGGAATCCGCGTGACCTGCGCCGCACGATGAAGACACACCTCATCGATGCCGGGGTCGACGAACGCTGGCTCGACATCTGGCATAATCATGGCCAGACGGCGAGCGTCGCACGCAAGCACTATATCCGGGCGGAATATGCGGATCTGAAGCGGGATGTGGCTGAGGCGATTGATGGGTGGCTGGGGCCGGTGTTGTCGAGGCCATAGGGTAGTAGCCGCAAGGGATTAAGTCGCTGTGTAAGGAGGCACTGAAATCTGCCTAAGCGTACGAACTGCTTTATTCCAAATGCAGATATTTGTAGGCCGTAGGGGCCTGTCTCGAAAGACGTCACACAAATCCCGCGAAATCGATTTCGTCGCTACGCAGCTGGTGGGCAATATCGCTCGCGAGCTGATAGCTCGACAAATCGAGCCGACCCGTTCTGTAATTCTGCACAAGCGCCTCTGTTATGTGTTCAAGATCCAACATCTCAGGAATGTCTTGTCGTCGCGTGATGCCTAGAATCACAGCGGCCCGTTGATTTCTTGCCTCAAACGACTCTGCATCACTTACGAGTTCGCTTGATTGACCCAGCCCGATGCCAAAAAACTTGCTCCGCCTATGATCCAATCCCGCGAACGAAATAAGCGCTTCACCTAGTGCCTGTGCTCGTTTTTTCGAGAGCGACTCAGAGGCGCCTGCGACCGCGGTCTCTACACCGTTAGTAGTCAGTCCAATACATATAAAGTCGCTTCGCGCCGCTTGCACCACACTAATCCTTGATCGAACATCGCTGTACTCGAAGATACTCGATAGCGAAATTTGATTTCCATCAAGTTCAAGAATGTCATGCTTCGCAAGCCCCCAATACGCATCGTCGTGAATCCGGATCACGTTTGCGACGGCAACAGTATCTTTTGAGTTCCGAACAACGACCTCATGTCCTTCATAGCTTTCGGAATTCTGCCCGATGGGGCGAGCTAGGAGTTCGAACCCAAAATACTCGCCAAGGTGAGAAAAACCGAGGTCCACTTGTTGTTTGCGGCTGGCAGCCCAAATTCGCCTATCAAGTCCCTGTTCATCCAAAGCAATCGAGGTTCGCTCTTTCCAACCTAGATGATTGAATCCTGCAAATAGGAAAACGTAAGAGATCGCGGTTGTCAGTCCTGTGAGCCACCAGAAGCCAGTCTCGAAATATACTATGAGCGATGGCAGGGCAGTCGCGACTATTCCTAGCGGAAGCCAGAATGCCCACCACAAGTCAGCCAGACGCTTGTGATGAAGCGACTGGAAATCGGGCTCAAACGGAAAGGACGCGCTCATTGACTTTCTGACTAGCAGGATTCAGTTGGGGGATAAGCGACGTCATCCTACCCGCATACCTAAATCGTTGTTCATGCATAGGCGTCTTTGTTTTCGAGATTTGGAGTTCGCGCCTATCCACTGGGTCGGCGAAGCCACCTCTCTCAGTGCGTTTAGGTGGCGACCAATTCGGCAATCTTCGTCGCAACTTCTGCCATCGACTCTTCAGTAGTATTCAGTCCGGCTCGTGAAGCGAGTAGTAGGCTGACTTTCTCAAGCTCTTCATATGTCGTTTCGTGAACAACCGGAACGAGCCGTTCGCGCCTAAGGAGCGCAGAAAGCTCTTTGTCCGCGATACCTTCGGCCGGAAGGCGCCGCAACATAGCCGGGGTCACCAAAACAATGCCGACGCGCGAGTTCACCAAGCCCTTGTCGATTGCCCGCATCATTGGCACTCCAAGCCCAAGGTCCTTCTCGCTAAACCACACGCGCACGCCGCGCTCTTCAAGAAGATCATGAAGTTCCCTGGCGGATGCCTGCCTATCGTCCCAAGCGTGACAGAGAAACACATCTCGTAAATCTGGCTGAGACACCGCTAAGTTTTCGATATTCTCGCGCACCGCAGCGAGCGCTTGAACTTGTTCAGGCGTATACCACGTGGCCGAGCCGGCACCCGACCAGCGCGGCTTCCGAGTGCGGCGCCCAGACCCGCCGGTGCTGCTTCTCCCGGATGAGTATGAAGGGGACGAATATGATCCGTAGTCGCTGTAACCGCTGCCATAAACACGGAAACTATTTTTCTTGCCATAGCGCCCGCCGCATGCGGGGCAGTCCGCTGCTGCTGCGGCGGAGTGATGGCCTCTTACTGGCGCAGTGCATCTAGCCACGTCACTTTATCCTCTCACTGGTCTGCTCTTTTATGCGTAAAAAATTCCTACAAAAGGCCCGCACCTTTGGGACCGATTTAGTCTTCATCAAGCGATGCGCCGTACCCGAACGGCTTTTTGCATTCCCTCGACGTGCATGTAATGGCCATCCACAATGACACGGGGGCGATACTTATACTGGTAGCGATAATAGTACTGGTTTTGGCGCCATACAGTTCCGTTCGCCAGTCGGACGATCGTATCCCCGCTCCAACCCGTCCAAGCTCCTTCGACATGCGACTTCATGGCAGCCTCCTAATCTAACCTTCGAACACGAACAGCACGGCTCATGCCGTCGACGTGCATCAGGTTCCCGACGAGCGTAACTTGGGGGCGGTACGCGTAGAGATATTCGTAATAAAACTCCTCCTGGCGCCATACTGATCCGTCGGTGAGCTTCACCACCGTGTCACCGTCCCAGCCATTCCACTCGTCCTCGACCTGCTTTTTCATGTCTCACGCTCTCGAAATCATTTCTCTTCATGCGGCTTCGCCAGGCACACCATCCCGGCGATGTTGCGGAGGCCCATTTTCCAGAGTGCCAATGCGTGCATCTCTGTCATCCACCTATTTGAGCACCATAGCCCACGGGGGTGTCAAAAGTTGTCACCCCCGTACTCATGGAGCAGACACAGTATGTTCACCAGTGTTATCTCCTCGATCGTGCGACACGGCGTCTCCAAGAGCGCCGGACTCGCAAAGACCATGGCAGCGACCTGCGCCCGCGACACAGCGACGTTGATGCGGTTTAGGGAGAAGAGAAAGGCGATGTCCCTTGGCAGCTCCCCTCCGCTCGAGGTCGTCATTGAGACAAGGCAAATCGGTGCTTCCTGACCCTGAAACCGGTCAACGGTCCCGACACGGATCGTGCTAGGCAGCCTCGCCCGCAACGCGTTTACTTGAGCATTGTAGGGTGCGACGACGAGGATATCGCCAGGGCCGACGACGCGCTCGCGACCTTGGCGGTCGCGATAGGTTGATCCCTCCACCTCCGCGATCCGCGCAGCGATGGCATCGATTTCCTCGGGACTGACCTGCGAACGCCCGAAGTGCACGACGGCCCGCATGCCGGTTCCGACAAGGTCGACACCAGTTCGGGAGACCAGCGTTTGGCCGCCCGCCGCCTCGTCGTTCCCAAGCCTGCCCTCGTAGACCGCAGTAGAGATGAAGCCGCAGACGCGAGGGTGCATGCGTCGGCTTACAGGCATGAAAATGCCGCGTTCCGACGGAACGACTCGATGACCGTCAATAACGTATTCGAGGCATGAGCGACCGCTGTCTCCGGGGTGGTTGCCTTGCAACGGCTGCGGTAGCTGCATTGGATCCCCAACAAGCACGATGTTGCGGCTACACCGTGCCATGGCAAGGAGATTAGCGATTGAAACCTGCCCGGCCTCATCGATGATCAGGTAGTCATAGGCTGGGTCGGTATAACGTGCGAAGTGCCACGCCGTCGCGCCCACGACATCCGCCGCCGCGATCTCTGGCGAGTCATTGTCGCTGACGCAGACTATCCCCGGATGGGTAAAGTCGTCCCATTGGTCGGACGTCTTCTGAGCGACGCTGCATCGGACACCTTCAGCCCGAGCGCGATCCGCCACAGCTTCGAGCAGGTTGCCGATAGCTTTATGTGAATTTGACGAGACCGCGACGCGCTTGCCGGCGCGGACGAGGTTAACTATCGAGAGGGCGCTGACATAAGTCTTGCCCGTTCCAGGCGGCCCCTGAATGGCGAGTGTCGTACCCGCCATCTCCGATATCGCCCTACTCGTCTCTGTCGGCAGCTCGCCATCGTCCGAGATGATCCCCGCAGGTCTCAAGCCGTCGGCGAACATCGGCTGAGCCTGCGTTAGCAGGTGCTCAACGGCGGGGAGGCGGCCCGTGTCGGCGATGATCTCCTCGGTGACCGCAGCAACTGCATCCTTGAGAACGCTGTTGCGTAGCGGTTGGGGCGGCAAGAGATCGAGTCGATCGGGCAGCTTTCCCTTCGCTGTCGAACGCCTCAGAACGAGCGTGTTCGTGTCATAATCGATTGACCGAAGGTTGACGTCCTCGGGCATCGTAGCGGGCCTTATGCAAGGTGACTTCCCCGCGCGCAGCTTCGTCTCCTGCGCGGGGAACTGGTAGGTCCGCTCAAACGACTTGGCGGTGACCTTCACTGGCTCACCAACCGCTTCAAGACCTTGGATACATTCAAGGTCGTCTAACAATTCCTCGCTCTCCTGCGCGAGGCGATCAAAGATTGCCCACCAGGTCGGCTTGTCCTCGCGCTTGTGGAAGTGGCTAAGGTCGAGCAGCAGGTCCGCTACTCGCTCGCCGAGACGCTCGCGGACCGGCTGCAACCGCGCGCTGAGCACCGCTAGCTCTTCGTCCTCCGCATCCACGTTGGACAATGCCCCACCCTCGGGCACCACGCCGAGCACCGGCCATGGCATCGCTGCCGGACGCACGTCGCGGACGAGCCAGTCGCGCATCAGTTGGGTCGATACGCAGTCGGTGCGATTGTAGGCGTGGATCTCGTCGAGCAGGCGCTGCTCCCGCGTCAGACGCCACTCCTCGTAGAATACGACGCTGGCACCAGCGGTCGCAACGTCTGCCGCACGCTTGTCCATGTAGAAAGCCTCGAGGTCCTTGATCGAGTAGCCCTTCTCAGATGCGACCATCGCACCCGACACGATCTTAAACAGGTCGACGAAGCGCCGCTCGCGCTGGAGTTGGTCCATCGCCGATTCGGCGGTCCGGTGTTGCGCGGTCAGTCGGCGGAGCGCAGCAATCTCGTAGTTCGCATAATGGTAGACGTGGGCGTTGGGGAAGAGACGCATGCGCTCGACGATAAACGCCAGCAGATCGGCCACGGCGCGGCCCTCGTCCTCGCGCGTGTGTGCCCAGAAGGCGCGGAACTCCCACTCCCCGTTCTCGCGGAACCACACGCCGTGAAGATATTCTAAGCCGCCCGGAAAGTAGGGATCGCCCTCAATGTCGTAGAAGACATCCCCGTTATCGGAGGCGGGCAGCAGGCCAAAGCCTTTGCCGAGTTCGGGGTCGCGCAGCTCGAACGACGGCATTCCCCCGGCGCGTCGCGCCGACTGCAGCCGCGCCTGAGCCACCAGCTTGCGCTGGGTCTCGACTGCCATCTTCGGGACGCGCTCCGCACGTGCGGCAAGACCTGCCATGGAGTCAATTCCCACGGCCTCCAGCTTCTGGCGCTGCGAACGGCTTATGCCAGCGACTAGCGCGAGGCTGTCCTCGGCCTCCCATCTCTCTTCGCACCGTTCGCTCCAGCGGCAGAGCGCGCATGCAGATACTGGCTCAGGACGGGTCTCCGGTCGCTCACCAACGAACGCCTCGAGCGTCCGGCGCGAGTGGCGCGCATATGACGACACCTCCGGCAGCCGTACGGTGAAGCGGCTACCATCGCCGAGTTGCAGGTGAGCCGCCTCGGGCGACACGCCTTGCACCTTCGCAAGAAGGTCGCTGTAGAGGCAGAGCTGCAGTACGTGCTTTGGGTCGGGCTTGCGCTTCAACTTGGTGTCAACGACCTCATAGGACCAAGCGCCGAGGTTTGACGGCCGTTCGACGCGCTCAAGAAAATCGCTGTACCCACCCCATGCGCCATCAAGAAACGCCCCCTGGAAGATCACATCGGGCCCGTCCAGCATCGCCTCAAGCGTGAGGCGAACAGACTCCTCTAGCGACACGCCATCCTTTGGAATCTCCACGATTCGACGGCCGTGCGTTCTAAGCTGGTCGAGAAAGGTGAGTTCGTGCTCGTCGCCCTGCCGCTGCAGCAGCTTAGCTTCGGCGCCGTCCTCGCTAGGCGCCAAATCGCCAACCTCGATCAGCCGTAGGTCGAGCGTCGTCGCGTGACGACAGCTCTTGAACCGCATCAAATCGGAGGCCGAAAGCCTCATCGCGCCGTCGATCTTGCGCATATGCATTCCCCTTTTTTAGATTAAAGCACATAAGGGTGACAAAAGCTGTCAGGGTAATTCGATGTCGTTTGCCAAGGGTCAGGAACTGCTCAAGCTCGCAATGATGGCGACGGGTGGGATCGGTGTGTCTCTCGAGGACATCGTTGAAGAGTGGCGCTGCTCGCACCGCACGGCACAGCGGATGACAGACGCGCTGCAAACAGCGTTCCCGCAGACTGAGGTCGAGGACGGCGACGACCGCAAGCGCCGCTGGCGCATCCACGCTAGGGCAATAGCGCCACTGCTTACACCGTCGGCGCAGGAACTCGCCGCACTTGCGACCGCGATTACCGCCCTCGAGTCCGAGCAAATGACGGCGGAAGCCGCGACACTGCGCGACCTCCAGCTCAAGGTCCTAGCGCTCCTCCCGCCCGGCACCGGTACGCGGCTTGCGGTCGATGAGGAGGCGCTCCTTGAGGCGCTTGGCCGCGCGGCGAGACCTGGTCCGCAACCCGTCATGAACACAGAAGTCAACGCTGCGATCTCTGAGGCGCTGAAGGGACCGTTCTTGCTGCGAATCACTTATCGTAGGCGCACGCAAGACAGGCCGAGCGAACGCGTGGTGGCGCCGCACGGGCTGCTTCTCGGCGTCCGGCGCTATCTTGTCGCTCGAGACACAGCTAAGAAGACTGCCCGTCTCCAGCACTACCGCGTTGAGGAGATATATTCGGCCGAAGTGCTCGACGAGAGCTTCGAGATCGATCCTGGTTTCAGCCTCCGCACCCATGCCGAGAGGGGCTTTGGCTCATACGAAAGTGAGGCCGAGCACGGCGAGGTGGTGTGGCGTTTCTCACCTGACGCTGCCGACCACGCCAAGCGCTTCGTGTTTCACCCGACTCAGACTGTTGAAGAGGAGAAAGACGGATCGCTATTGCTTAAGTTCAGGGCGTCCGGACATATCGAGATGTGCTGGCACCTCTACACGTGGGGCAAGTCAGTTGAGGTGCTGCAGCCAGCCGCGTTGCGCGAGATGGTCATTGGCTATCAGCGAAAGTTCGAGGCACTTCCATAAAAATCTGGTTCTGGAATCCTTGCGATACCGCATGCGTCATGCCACGCAGGGTCGACTTAATCATGCGAGCACCTAAAAACTGCCAGTGCGTAATCGGCCGATTTCTGCGGCTAGCCTGACGCAAAGAAAGCAACCGTATTGGTTCCAATCCCGGCCGATCCGTCCCTGGTTTCGTACGCCTCCTTTTGCAACCATAGCTGCCATTTCCAGTGGCAGCGTTCTGGATATTTAGGGCTGGTCAGCTGTGTCTATTCGTAGATCGGACTGGCCTGCAGGGCGCCTAAATACAATTGGATCTTACGGTTCGCCGCAGATCAGCGATCTCAAACCGTCCCTCCACGATGTTTTCCATACGATTTATCTAAATTTATCCGAGATGCCGGTTTGGGCTACTTCTTCATGGAGCGGAGCGCTTCAGTTTGGATGCGTGCGATCCGCAACTGGTCATTTGACAGGGAGCGTATGAGGTCAAACACCTCATTTTCTTCCCTGATTCTCGACCGCGATTTCCGGCCTACAGTTGGGATTTCCACAAGAGTACTGATCGGCACTTCCAGGACTTCAGCAATTAGGATCAATGTGTCGAGCGATGGCAGGGCGTGAGCCCTTTCCAGATTGCTGAGGCTCGCGGATGTCCTGTTGATACGTTCCGCCAAGGCTTCCTGAGTGAGGCCCCTCGCACGCCGTGCCGCTCGGATAGCGGCGGCGATCTGTTCTCTTCGGGCGGTGTCCATGCCCCAAGTTGGCTTTTGGAAAGCATAACACCATAAAGTAGACTTTAAGTTTTTACTGGAATCCGAAGCGAACTTAAACTATACGTTGCAAACTCATAGAAACTTAAAGTCTTCATTTGGTTAGAGGTGCGGATCTGTGCAGATATGTGGCGCGCTACCACAGCAAAGAAACGACAAAACCCAGCGACGCTGGGCGCTAAGCGATTGTTTGGATGTTGGTATGGAGCTCCGCGCCCACAAAGGGGAAAACACGTGGTCATTCGCAAGGCAGCCCAATACGCGTTCGAGAAGCTTATTTACGGGGCTTCTGCGGACGCCTGAGAAGTTCGTCGGGCTCGATCTCGAGAGCTGTGGCGAGTTGCTGGACCACGTCGATGCTCGCACTGTAGATGCGGCGTTCGAGCAAGCTGACATATGTGCGGTCGATGCCTGCCAGGTGAGCCAGTTCCTCCTGCGAAAGGGCTTTGGCCTTCCGGTGTGCCTTCAGATTGAGCGCGAAGATTTCCCGGATGTCCATGGTCCGAGAATGCGCCTGTTGAGTAGTATACAACCACGGAGTATACTACTAAAAATTGTCATGCCGGAGATTGGGAAAGTGGACATTGCAGAATTGCGTGTGAACGCTGGATCGGCTGGGAGGTGCAACTCGCTGCCTTCGGACGTTGGGCTCGCAGATACGGTGGAGGCTGGGATCCATGCCTGATCGAGCGGCCAGACTGAAACCTGTGGCGAAGCGGCAATTACTGTCGAGCAGGGACGGAGGTCGTGGGCTCAATCTGCAATCCGGACGTGAGCTTGGCGATCTTACTGGCGCCGATGTGTTCACTGAATTGTATCGTACCCAGTTTGACCAGTTGGTGAGGCTGAGCCGCATCCGGACTGGCGATGCGCCCGAAGCCGAAGACCTGGTTCAGGATGCGTTCGTGGCGGTCCGGCGTGCCTACCCGGATAAGTCGACAGATGAGCTCCGGCCTCTCCTGTTCACGACGCTCCGGAACCTGACCCTGAACTTCCTGAAGTCCGGCAACACGAAACGCCGGCAGGCATCGGTGGAATTGCTGGGAAGTGATGACCGCCTTGGCTGTCCCCGCACGGCGACGCCTGAGACCCAGCTTATGGACGCTCAATTGCTCCACATTGCGGAGCGAGCAATCGCGGCAATGGCGCCGCGCCGCCGGCAGGTACTTAAACTGCACCGTTTCGAACATCTGACTTATGACGAGATCGCAATGCGCTTGTCTGTCTCGCGCTCGACGGTCAAGAAGGATCTCGCCGATGCCATCGCGGAAGTTGCCGAAGCGCTCGCCCGGAAAGGCGGGAAGGACGTTCACTGGCTGGCGGATCGCAAATGACGACGCGGGAGCCGGATAGTGCGCGCGATGTGAGACGTCCCCTCGTGGGGGAGTCTTTCGCGCTACAGGGTAGCGCGGCGCTCAACGATATCTTTCGTCTTCAGTATGACCAGTTCCTGAGATTCAGCCGGATACGTATAGGCAACGTCCCTGATGCTGAAGACCTCGTGCAGGATGCTTTCCTGTCTGTGAGGCGGGCCTATCCCGACAAGGGGATTGGCGAGTTGAGACCGCTCCTGTTCACCGCCTTGCGCAATCTCACGCTGGACTACCTCAAATCGGGCTATGCCAAGCAAAGGCGGTCGTCCGCCGAGATCGGCGATCTGCATGATGTTCTCGCCTGCTCCCGGTCTGCGACGCCCGAGACGCAAGTCATTGATGCGCAATTGCTGGCGATTGCGGAGACGGCCATTGCCGCGCTGGGAGATCGCCAGCGGGAGGCCCTGCGTCTCAGCCGGTTCGAGCGCCTGACCCATAGCGAGATCGCACGGCGCCTGTCGGTGTCACCGAGAACGGTGCGCAGCGATATCACGGATGCGCTGACAGCCATCTCGAAGAGCCTCGCGCGTGCAGACCAGCGCCGTCCGAGCGAGACCGAGTAAAACCGATGACGTGCAACAAGGACCATTCCGGTAGGCTTGGCGAGGCCGCCAGCTGGTACAGCGACCTGCAGGATCCGGACGTCACTCTCGAAACCTGGGAAGCCTTTCTGGAATGGGAGTGTGAACCACAGAACGCGGCCGCGTTCCAGGAAATCGAGAAAGGCCTGGTTGTTCTCGATAGGACGAACCGGGCTTACGGCGGGATGGGTCAATCCGCTGTAAGCGGCGGCGGGTTGCCAACGGGGTCGGTAAGCCGATTGATGCGGTTCAGGTCCGTTTGGCTAGCTGGGATTACAGCGGCCTTGGTGCTGGCGACGGTGTCGGCCATTGCGGCAATGCCCATCCCGCATCCCGAGCCCATCCGATACGCAACATCAGTTGGCGAACAGCGCAGCTTCGACCTCGCTGATGGATCGGTGATGACGCTCAACACCGATACCGAGGCTGAAATTTCCTTCACAGGGTCCCAGCGCTATGTCCGGCTGGTTCATGGGCAGGCCCTGTTCGAGGTAGAGAAGGGGAAGCGGCCGTTCATTGTTGAGGCAAGCCGCAGCCAGACGACGGCCTTGGGTACCGTTTTTGACGTCTATGCAAAGGCGGGCTCGGTCGAGGTCACGTTGATAGAAGGTTCGGTTGGCGTCGTCCCGGTGCCAGCCGAGCCGGAATTGTGGGATTGGCTTCACCCCGCTTCCGGGGACGGCGCTGCCGGGCGAACGCTCGTGCCGGGAGAAAGGCTGGTCATACGAGAAGATGGACTGGAATCGGTTTCGGCAATCGATCCTTCGGAAGCGAGCCTATGGCGGAGCGGTACCGTGTGGCTCGATGACATGGCGCTGGCGGATGTCGTGACAGAGTTGAACAGGTACTCCCGAATGAAGGTCCGGATCGACGATCCTGATCTCGGCGCTGAGCGCCTGAGCGGGAGTTTTCACGTCGGTGAAGAGGAGGGGTTTGTCGGGTCGCTGGCGATGATGTTCTCATTGGAGGCGGAGCGGGTTGGGCATGAGGTCGTGCTCTCCCGGGCAGAGAAAGCTAACTGAGAACTTGTCCTCATATCTCCTCTCGAAAGCGTCCCGTGCCAGTGAATACTAAGCCCAAGTCCAGACCGCCCCCAAAGCCGGAGGCAAGCAAGGCGCTTCCGATAAACGCCGAGTACGACGATAAAGCGAAACTTCTGCTGCGCTCTATGCTGACTGAGAGCGGAAATGACTACGTGTCATTGGCAGAGAAGCTGAACGTCAGGGGCATAGATATAACAGGACGGGGGCCTGAGAATAAGATCAGCCGTGGCGGTTTTCGGCAGCATTCATGCTTCAGTGTCGCGAGTCTTTGGGAAATGTAGACCTACTAACGTAGGCGCTGCTATTTATCGGTCCGTTTAGAAGGAAGTAGCTTCCCCGGCGTCTTCTTCGCCATGATCAGAGACGGGCGTGGATTAGTCAGTGGCTGGTGGTTTTGCAGCAGCGGCTTGTTGCGCATGCTGCTCTTGGGCTTGTCGGTTGATTTCATCAATGTACTCCCGCACTTCAACGTGAATCTTTTCAAGAGCCTTCCGCTCCGATTGCATCTGTTTTTTGAACAGTCGCTCAAGGCTATCAAGAACGTCTGTCCGTACTGGGACTAAGGAACCAAGCGCAGGCCCTACCATAAAAAGGTTTGTTCGGTCGCCAACGCCTGGGGCAACTTCTGCCCGCTTTTTGGCAGAAAATATCCTAAATAATGTATCCGCCAATGGCTCGCTGCGCGAGTGTTCGGCAGTCATAAGCAAGGACTCAGCATGACGGCCTCCACTACCGATTGCTGAGAACCCTACATTGTCTTCGCAAGATAGCTTGCCACCGTTGACGGTGAAAATATGCGCACCTGTCTCATCGACACCACAAAAAATCGTGCTGCAAAATGGGACGTCGAACGCAACCATTTCCTGCGCCACCTGTGACACCAATTCTGGCGCCAGATTTCTCTGTTGGCTCAAAAACGTTTCATACGTCAGCCCGAGAGGTGATAATAATCTGGCCTCAATACGTTTATTGCGAGCCGCGTTGTGACAAGCTACGTAGGCCTCTGCAACTTCTTGCACCTTAAGCCACGGCGCGTCTGGTTGCCGTACTGCAAAGTTGACTTTAGCGGACAGGTCGTTGAACAGCTCAGCTTGGAACCCAGCGTCTCCCGCAATCAAGGCTAAGATTGAGGTCGTGACGTCAATTGCCTTCATGTGCTGCGGTTGAAATTGGATATCTCCAGCCGTCAGCATTTGATCAGAAACGGCAAAGATAATATTCTCATCACACATTGCGGCAATACAGACAGTCACATCCATCTCCCCCGAATGGTTGTTTTCCGACTTCACACTAAGGGGAATATCAAAAGGTTTCCAGCCGGTAAGGGGCTTCGTTTGGCCACCCATCAGTTTGGCCCCAACCCAAGACTCACCAATTATGGTGAGTCTGCCCCATGATGCCGCACTTTCGATGCTCCTGCTGCCGGACGATGACCGGCGTTGAAGGCGTCATGTCCCGGCGGGCGGAAAGGCTGACTGGGCGCTTCTGACCGCCAGGGATCGCACATAAAGTATATCGCTTTGAGGTGGCGCTCCCTGCTCTGCTTAAACGACGTCAGGTCAGAGCAGTTTTGCCGTTGACGTTTCTGGCTTCGAACCGTAATACCCCGCGTTCCAATACTGTGCCCAGATGGCGGAATTGGTAGACGCGCTACGTTCAGGTCGTAGTTCTCGCAAGGGAGTGGAGGTTCGAGTCCTCTTCTGGGCACCAGTAGATTGATTTCATTCAATATTTCAATTTTTCGATACCCCTGCGATTGCCCTGCGGGGCGACGATTTGGTATGGCTCAGACTTTGCCCGTCTGAACACTGCGAACCGGCCATGCCGCTGACAGATTCTGAAATTGACGCCTTTGCGCCGCAGGAGAAATCCTACAAGCGCGCGGACGGAGGCGGACTCCATATTTTTGTGGTTCCGACCGGCTCGAAGCTCTGGCGCATGAACTATCGTTTCGAAGGTAAGCAGAAGACCCTTTCCTTTGGCGCCTGGCCTATCGTGACGCTCGAGGAGGCGCGAGCCCTCAGAAACAATGCAAAGCGCCTCCTCCGGCAGGACATAGACCCGGGAGCGGTTCAGCAGTCGCGCAAGGCGCGCAGGCGCGGCCGCGCGCCGACCACTTTTGATGTCATCGCCGACGAGTTCCTGGAGAAGCGAAGGCTGGAGGGGCTTGCCGAAACCACGCTCTCGAAAAAGGCCTGGCTCCTCGACTTCGCAAGGGAAGAGTTGGGCATAATGCTTATCACTGATATCCGGCCGCGTGACGTCCTCGCTGTCCTCCGAGGGGTCGAGTCGAAAGGCAATTATGAAACTGCCAAGCGCTTGCGCACCACGATTGGTGAAGTGTTCCGCTATGCGGTGGCAACGCTCCGGGCTGAGACCGATCCAACTCCGGTTCTGCGCGGCGCGCTGATTTCGCCGAAAGTTCGGCACATGCCCGCGATCACCGAGGATCACGAATTCGGCTGCCTGGTGCGGGCGATCTGGCGCTATGAGGGCAGGGGAGGAGCGGCGAAAGCCCTGAAGCTCATGGCGCTCCTCTTTCCACGTCCCGGAGAGCTCCGGCATGCCAGATGGACCGAAATCGATTTCAACAAGGCAGTCTGGACCATCCCGGCTGAGCGCATGAAGATGCGGCGGGAGCATCGCAAGCCCCTGCCGCCCGCAGCACTTCACATCCTGCTTGATCTTCGCGGCACGAGCGGTCCGGAAGATTATGTTTTGCCTGCCGTCACGGATCCCGAGCGGCCGATGAGCGAGAACACGATGAACGCAGCGCTCGAACGGCTGGGCTTTCCAGGCGAGCGCATGACGCCGCACGGATTCAGGGCAACGGCCTCGACCTTGCTCAATGAAAGCGGACGCTGGAACCCGGATGCGATCGAGGCAGAACTCGCACATGTCGATACGAGAGCGGTCAGGGCGATCTACAACCGGGCCCATTACTGGGTCGAGCGGGTCGAGATGATCCAGTGGTGGGCAGCAGAGGTGCTGAGGCACACGAATGCATCCTGAGGGAGAGTCTCTGAAAGCGTGCTGGTTTCTTCGCGACCTGCCCGCCGGAGGCGGGGCTGTCCCGCTGAAATGGACGTCCTGAGATGGGAAAAGCCGTTCTTCAGGCCGGCCCGGCTCGTCTCACTGAGGGATCAGAAAGTCCGGCTTTAAGCATGGGGCTGGGGCTCACCGGCAGGTCGCGCACCCGCGCTTCCCACTGTCCGTTGGCCAGAGGGGTCGTGGGCGCTGATTTGGCGTTTAGATTGCGCGCCTTCACGTGCGGGAACCTGTGGGAATTCCGTCGGAGCGCGCCGAATCGGTTCAGTTTTCCCTTCGAATGCGCTTAATGGTCGAAGGAGTACGTAAACACCCCATGAATGCCGTTGAGATTGAAGAAGCCATATCTGAACTAGCCGCTGCGCCGTTTGATGCAGAGGACTTTCCGCGTTCTTTTCTCGAGGCCTTTAACAACAAGCCAACGACCGTAAAGCGGCTTCTGAGTGCTGCTTCGAAGAATTCGAATGTTGAGGGCGGTGTCCTTCAATACAAGAATATTCATCTCGCCGTCGCCCCTCCGGGCAAGGTGCGCGAAAAGCTGGAAGAACTCCGCGCGAGCCCAAAGACGGTTTCGGGCAAAGCTCGGTTTATCCTCGCGACCGATGGTCAAACGCTTGAAGCCGAGGACCTTGTCGAAGACGACATCCGGGTCTGCGATTATAAGGACTTCGCCAACCATTTCGGTTTTTTCCTGCCACTCGCGGGCATTACGACCGTCAAAGCGATCAAGAACAATCCCATCGACATCCAGGCAACCGGGCGCCTCAATCGCCTTTACCTTGAGCTGCTGAAGGATAATCCTGACTGGTCGTCCGATGAGCGCCGCCATGATCTCAATCAGTTCATGGCGCGGCTGATCTTCTGCTTCTTCGCCGAGGATACGGGCATCTTCAAGCGGTCAAACCTGTTTACGAATGCTCTAGAGACTTACTCAGATAGGGAAAATGCTCACGAGATCATCGGCCGTCTTTTTCGGGTGATGGACCTTCCGACGAAAGACCCACGACGGAAGGATTTGCGGCCTTGGGAAGATGACTTTCCCTATGTTAACGGCGGACTGTTCGCTGGAACCAATGAGGTGCCACGCTTCTCACGCATTGCGCGCAGCTATCTGTTGCATGCGGGCAATCTCGACTGGAAAGCGATCAATCCCGATATTTTCGGCTCAATGATCCAGGCTGTCGCCGATGATGAAGAGCGCGGCGAGCTGGGTATGCACTACACCAGCGTTCCCAACATCCTGAAAGTGTTGAACCCGCTCTTCCTGGACGACCTCCGAGAACAGCTGGAGGCGGCGGCTGACAATCCACGCAAACTACTCAATCTGCGCAAGCGTCTCGCCCGTATCCGCGTTTTCGACCCGGCGTGTGGCTCCGGAAATTTCCTCGTCATCGCCTACAAAGAGATGAGAGCGATTGAAGCGGAGATTTTGAATCGGCGGAATAGTGACAGTGACGATCCTTCATCGGTCATTCCTCTCAAGAACTTCTTTGGGATCGAGATCAAGGATTTCGCCTGCGAGGTTGCGCGGCTTTCTTTGCTCATCGCGGAGTATCAGTGCGATGTGAACATCATGGGTCAGGAGCGGGCTGGAGAAATTATCCTTCCACTGAAGGAAACCGGACGGGTTTTCTGCGGCAATGCCCTGCGGCTGGATTGGCTGGAGGTCTGCCCGCCGCCGGAGCAGGCGTCAGCCGTTGAGGAGGATTTGGCGGGCCCGACGGGGCGTCTGACCCTGGAGTTCGGCGAAGGGCGAGGGTGGGAGACATATATTTGCGGGAACCCGCCGTATTTGGGCTCAACATGGCAATCAAAAGACCAGAAAGGAGATATTAAAACGATCATCGGGGGGCGGACCAACTCCCCGGGCTTTCTCGACTATGTATCGGGGTGGTTTGTGAGTGCTGCAGACTACATGACTAAAGTTCGGTGTATCGCTGCATTCGTGACAACGAATTCTATCTGCCAAGGTCAGTCAGTGTCATTGCTCTGGCCAGTAATATTTTCAACTGGATGCGAAATCCGGTTCGCTCACACCTCTTTCAAGTGGGCAAATCTCGCGAGCAACAATGCAGGTGTCACTGTTGCAATCGTTGGAATAGCTCAGTGTAGCGGCCTTCCAAAATTCATTTTTGAAGATGATGGTAGTGGCCGAACGACGCAACGCAAGGGTGCCACGATTTCTCCTTATCTCACTCTGGGTGCGGAAACTGTTGTCACAAAAGCTCGCAAACCAATCTCGAATGTCGCAGAGATGGAGTTCGGCAATAAGCCCTCCGATGGCGGTCACCTGCTTCTCGAACGGAGTGAAATTCCGTCGTTGTCACTTGACGAGCGGGAGAAGGCGAAATTCATTCGTCGAATTTTCGGCTCTGGAGACTTTATAAGTTTTGGCTCTCGCCATTGTGTGTGGATTGAAGACGAAGACCTGGATGAAGCGCGCTCCATTCCATCTCTCCGTGAGCGTATAGAAGCCGTAAGAACGGTTAGACTCGCTAGCCGAGATAAAGGGGCAAATGCCCTCGCTGCGCGTGCGCACCAACTCAAACTCATGAGGATTGGAAAGAGGCATTCTGTAGTAGTCCCTGGAGTTTCTTCGGAAAGGCGTGAATTTCTTCCCGTGGGCCTAGTCGACAACAAAACTACCCTCACCAACTTGGCATTTGGCCTTTACGACGCTCCACTCTGGAACATGGCGTTGATCGCCTCGCGCCTCCATCTCGTTTGGGTCGCCACTGTTTGCGGCCAGCTTGAAACCCGGTACCGCTACTCCAACACGCTAGGATGGAACACTTTCCCTGTCCCGATGCTCACGGAGAAAAACAAGGCGGACCTGACCCGTTGCGCCGAGGACATCCTGCTGGCGCGGGAGCATTACTTCCCCGCGACGATTGCCGACATGTACGACCCGGACTGTATGGATGAGGAATTCCCCGTCGTGCGCGAAGCCCATGAGCGCAATGACGAAGTGCTCGAGCGCATTTACATTGGCCGCCGTTTCAAGAACGATACAGAGCGCCTCGAAAAGCTCTTCGATCTTTACACGAAGATGACTGCATCGAAGGAGGTTGCATGAGCAGCCTCACCGACGTTGATAAGCGCTATCTGGAGAAGCTGCTCGCCATGGGTGGAGGTGTCGTGCTGGACTATAAGGACGCGGCTTTTGGCGCGCTCTTCAGTCGGCACAAGGTGGATATTCATGGGGAGCGGTATCACACCTACGGTACTTCGAAGGCAAAGAAGATGCGAGCATTTTGGGAACAGGCACCCGATCCGCTGGTCGGTGCGGTCCTCGCCGAAATGCTCGACGGCTACGAAGCCGACTGCGACCTGAATGATCGCGAGATGGACGGCGCACTTTTGGAGAAATGCCGAGTAATCGTCTCTCGACTTCTCGGTAAGTCGGTCGAATCGCAACCAACACAGACGGTAGATGAATTCCTGCACCGGGAATACGACATTCCGAATATTGATCGGTTGCCGATTGATGCCCATGCCATACCGATTATCGAAAGCCGCCTGGTAGAAGCGCGGACAGCTTTGTCGGCCGGCGCCTACCTCTCTGTCGTGTTCCTCTGCGGGAGCGTCCTAGAAGCGGTGTTGCTCGGGGCGGCGCAGAAGGATCCTGCAAAATTTAATAAGGCCTCTTCAAGCCCCAGGAACCCGGATGGCACGGTTAGGCGGTTTCACGAGTGGAGCCTTGCCCAGTTCATCGACACCGCATGCGAAGTCGACCTGCTCAAGCCCGATGTGAAGAAGTTCGGACACGGCCTCCGCGATTTTCGCAACTATATCCATCCTTACGAACAGATGGTTTCGGGCTTCACGCCCGACCAGCATACGGCCAAGGTCAGCTTCCACGTTTTGAAGGCCGCACTCGCAAGTGTTGCGGGAGAGCGATAATATGAACGATTTCGTTGCATTTCAGATGTGGAAGCCCTTTCGGCAAAGGTTGATCAAGTCCCACACTTTCTACTTTGAGCAGGCCCGCCAGCGTCTTTTGTCCCGTTTCGAAAATATTGACACAGAGGCGGAGCAGGAGATGGACGACTGGCTAATTGAAACTAGCCATTTGTTCGATCCCGACCGGGACGATCCCGCAGATTCGTACGAAGCGGCCAGCGAAGTCGGTATCGAATTCTATGAATTGCTCACAGAAATGCGAGATCGGACGCGATTAAGCGTCATCGCCGGGATGTTCCATGAATGGGACAAACAGCTTCGAGACTGGTTGTGCAGCGAGATCATGAGATGGCATTCCGGTGAAATCCTACGGCAACGTGTATGGTCGGTCGACTTCACCAAGATCATGGACCTGTTGGAAGCATTTGGATGGGAGATACGCAAGACCACCTATCACCAAAATCTTGATGGATGCCGAGTGCTTGTAAACGTTTACAAGCACGGAGATGGCAAGTCGTTTCAGGACCTGCGAGCATACTATCCACGGTACATTGAAGTACCGTGTTCTGATCCTGCTCATTTGGAGTGGTCGCGAGGCCTCGCTGACTACACGAACTTGAAAGTGACTGTGCAAGACATCGAAGCGATATCGGATGCGATTGTTACATTCTGGGAGAGCGTTCCCGAGAATGTTTATGTGTCGCAAGTTATCAATTTGCCATCTTGGTTCGAAGTCGCCTTGCACAAAGACAATGAACTGAGAAACCGGGAGACGTCCGCATGACCGCTAAAAAACAGGCGCCGACCGTTTCCGTTACCTACAAGCGCACCGGCGCGACGGCGAAGGCGAACGAGCTCGGGATGCGCCCCATGCAGGAGCGCGCCTATGAGCGCCGGGGCGAGCAGTACCTGCTGATCAAGTCGCCGCCGGCGTCCGGCAAGAGCCGAGCGCTGATGTTCATTGCGCTCGACAAGCTCCGCAATCAGGGGCTTCGTCAGGCCATTATCGTCGTGCCGGAGCGTTCAATCGGCGCCAGTTTCAATAACGAGCCGCTGACGCAATGGGGCTTTTGGGCAGATTGGGAAGTGAAGCCGCAATGGAATCTCTGCAATGCACCAGGTGCCGATGAGGTCCGTGTTGCCAAGTCAAAGGCCAAAGCGGTCGGTGAGTTCCTTGCCTCGAACGATGAGGTGCTTGTCTGCACGCATGCGACGTTCCGGTTCGCGGTCGAGGAGCTCGGTGTCGAAGCATTCGATGACCGGCTGATCGCTGTCGACGAGTTTCATCACGTCTCTGCAGATGACGATAATGTTCTCGGACGCCAGCTAAAGGAACTCATCGCGCAGGACAAAGTCCATGTCGTTGCCATGACGGGTTCTTATTTCCGGGGGGACGCTGTGCCGGTTCTAATGCCGGAAGACGAGTCCCGCTTCACGAGCGTCACGTACACTTACTACGAGCAGCTCAATGGCTATGAGTATCTGAAGGCGCTCGATATCGGCTACTTTTTCTATAATGGTCCTTATGTTGATGACATTGCTACGGTCCTCGACCCAGACCAGAAGACCATTGTCCACATACCAAGCGTCAATTCACGAGAAAGTACCAAGCGCGGCAAAACGACAGAAGTGAGTGAGATCATGGACGCGCTTGGCGAATGGCAAGGAAAAGATCCCGTGACCGGCTTCGATCTCGTTCGCCGGCCCGATGGACGGGTGCTGAAAGTGGCCGACCTGGTCGATGATGGTCCGGAGCGGCATTCCATGGTTGTCACGGCGTTGAAAGACCCCTCCCACAAAAACAATCGTGATCATGTCGACATCATCATCGCCCTTGGTATGGCGAAGGAAGGTTTTGACTGGATATGGTGCGAGCACGCTCTTACCGTCGGCTATCGCTCCAGCCTTACCGAGATCATCCAGATCATAGGTCGTGCGACGCGGGACGCCCCTGGCAAGGAGCGTGCGCGGTTTACAAACTTGATCGCCGAACCGGATGCATCCGAAGACAAAGTGACTGAAGCTGTCAATGACACGCTGAAGGCCATTGCAGCCAGTCTGTTGATGGAACAAGTACTCGCCCCGAAGTTCAATTTCGTGCCGAAAGGCAATGGAAAAGATGACGACTTCGATTATGGCGAGGACGGCTACCAGGACGGTCGCACAAATGTCGGTTTCAACGACGAACGCGGCGAGTTCCAGATCGAGATCAAGGGTCTTGTCCAACCAGAATCGGAGGAAGCTACTCGCATCTGCCAGGAGGACTTGAATGAAGTCATCACGGCCTTCGTTCAGGATAAAGTGTCCCTAGAGCGCGGTCTCTTCGACCCAGAAACGCCACCGGAAGAACTCACCCAGGCGAGAATGGGGAAGATCGTTCGTGATCGTTATCCTGAACTTTCCGATAGCGATCACGAAGCGATTCGCCAAAGGGCGATTGCTGCACTGAACCTCACGCAGGAGGCTAGCCGGGCTGCGGCTGAGGCTGAGGCAGCAATTTCAAGCGGGGAGACGACAAAAGCCAATACCGCGCTGATTGATGGCGTAAGGAAATTTGCGATGGATGTCCGAGACTTGGATATTGACCTGATTGACCGGATAAATCCATTCGGCGCGGCCTACGCGATCTTGGCCAAGTCAATGAGCGAAAACAGCCTGAAGCAGGTGGCGGCAGTCATCGCAGGGAAAAAGATCGGCTTGAACGAAGACGAGGCGATGATGCTTGCTGAACGCGCCAAGGACTTTCTTAAGGAGCGCGGCAGATTGCCGTCGCTGACTTCCAACGATCCTTGGGAGCGCCGAATGGCCGAAGGTATCGAGCATCTAAAGCAGAAAGTCAGGGCCAAACAGAATGGCTGACAAGACCGCTGAAGACCTGCTTGCTGAACTTGGCATTGCGCTCGATGAATCTAAAGCGTCGGCATCGAGCCCGCGCGAGGAGCGCATAATAGCCGGCTTTGAGGATATCCAGAGGTTCGTGGACGAGTGGGGACGATCGCCACAGCATGGCGAAGACAGGGATATTTTTGAACGCATGTATGCTGTTCGACTTGATCGTCTGCGGACTTTGCCGGATGCGGTTGAGCTATTGAAACCGCTTGATCGTCAGGGGCTTCTGGCAGGAAACACACAGGTCGCCTCAGATTCGGAAAAGGATGCAGAATCCTTGCTGGCGGAATTGGGGATTGATCCCGAATCCCCGAATGATCTGACGGATCTCAAGCACGTCAGGCCCACAGCAGAACGAAAAGCCGCCGAAGAGATTGCCAACCGGACCCGGTGTGCAGATTTTGACCTTTTCAAGCCGCTCTTCGAAAACGTGCGCAGAGAGCTTGATCAAGGGGGGCGGCAGACGCGTCCTTTCGAAGTGAAGGCCGAGATTGGTGTAGGCCGCTTCTTTATCGTGGGTGGGCAAATTGCCTACGTCGCGGATAAGGGCGACGAGTTCACGCAGGAGTACGGAGACCGCGATGCCCGGTTGCGTGTCATCTATGACAATGGGACCGAGAGCAATGTTCTGATGCGCTCGCTCCAGCGCGCCTTGCACAAGGACGAAGCCGGCCGGCGAATTACCGATCCTGGTGCCGGGCCACTATTTGCTGACAAAACCGATGCGGACGACATTGAAAGCGGTACGATCTACGTGCTGCGGAGCGCATCGACGCTGCCTTATGTCGAGCAAAACCGGGATCTGATCCACAAAATCGGCGTCACCGGCGGCAAGGTGGAAACGCGCGTTTCTGGCGCGAAGAATGACGCAACCTATCTATTAGCTGATGTGGAGATCGTTGCGACCTACGAACTCTACAACATCAATCGTGCGAAACTCGAAGCGTTGCTGCACCGCTTCCTGGCGCCTGCACGCCTAGACCTTGAAATTCCGGACCGCTTTGGAAAAACCGTCCGGCCGCGTGAGTGGTATCTCATTCCTCTAAGCGCCATTGATAGGGTTGTTAAAGCAATCCAGGACGGGACGATTGATACGCTCGTCTATGATCCGGGCTCGGCATCTCTGGTGCCACGCCGACCTTAGTCGCGACTGTCACACTCGGCCTCACTATCTCTCCCCAACAGCCGGGTTTGGGCGGACGGTGCGTCTGCCAGAGCGCGGTCGCCGCGCAAGGGGGCGGGACTTTGTCATGTGTGAGCGTCTTCAGGTCCTCTACCTACGGCTTCCCCTTGTGCGGTGCCCTTATGCGCTCCGGCGATGCACCTTTTCGCCGCCCACCCCCGCCTGCCGGGGAAAGAACGCCGAGCGGCGCAAAGGAGACCGACATGACTGACCAAATTAGCCCCGCTGCACCGCTTGGAACAGCTACCGCTCTCACGGTTCCAGACCGTCCCCGCATCTACGTGGCCTGCCTTGCTGCCTACAATAATGGGCGCCTGCATGGCGCATGGATTGATGCGACCACGCCTGACGAGATCAGGACGGAGGTCCGCGCGATGCTGGCGGCGAGCCCCGAGCCCGATGCCGAGGAATGGGCCATCCACGACTATGAGGGCTTTCAAGGCGCAAGCCTGTCTGAGTACGCCTCTTTGGAAACGGTTTGCGATCTTGCCGACTTTCTTGGCGAGCATGGCGAGGTAGGCGCTAAGCTATACCGGCATGTCGGAGACGACCTTGAACAGGCGCGCGCCGCCTTCGAGGACTATGCCGGAGCGTATCGCAGCGCCGCAGATTTCGCCGAGGAATTCATGCGGGAGGCCGGCACTGAAATCCCCGCTTCGCTCGACTATTACATAGACTGGACAGCGCTCGCCCGCGACATGGCCCTCAATGGTGAGATCATGGTGTTCCAGACGGGTTTTGATGAAGTCCATGTGTTCTGGAGCCGCTGAGCCATGGCATTTACAGAACGTTTTTCTGACTTCGTATGCGAGGGCGATTGCATCGCTTGCGAACAGGACGGGTTCCGGATCGTCGCGCGCATCGTGCGCGACGATAGCGCGGACGCGCCTGACCAGCGCCAGGACGGATTCTGGCCTTCGCTCTACAAGGACGCGCCGGGATTTATCGGGCCGGGCCCAAACCATAGAGAGCGCTTTGCCAAGGCGCAGGCCGAAGCCGAAGCCACCATGGAGGCATGGCGCAAGGATGATTGGTTCTATTGCGGTATTGTCCTCTCGGTATCGCTGGACGGTGTCATACTGGACGAACACGCCATCGGCTTGTGGGGTGTGGAAGCCAATTATCCGGGCTCGGATAATGCCCATTTGACGGATGTCGCAGATGACCTTCTTCCCGACGCCATCGCGATCGGTCGCCGGGCCGCGCAGCGTCTTTGTGCGACCCTGTCCAAACTCGAGGCGCGCACCTGCTGAAGCCCGGGCCCGGACTACGAACCCGCTCGAGGACGGCCGGGACTATGCATCAGCCAGATGCAGGGACTTTCGCAGAGCCAAACGCCGCCTGAGGATTCAGTCTCCTTTTCAGGCGGATCAGGAGCCGTCCGGTGCCAGGCATCGGGCGGCTTTCGCGTATCAGTCTCTCATGCTGAGGTGCTGTTGGCGGGGGTGCTTCAAGGGCGAGGGCGCAAAAAAATCGCCCGTCTTTGGGTATCGTCTTGCATCCGGGATTGTTCGCCAGTCCTGTTCCATCCGTTTTGTGGCCTCGCGTATCGGACCCCTTGTTCCCGTCTCTTGCCGTGTGACCTGGACGACGCCTGCCGGGCTGTGAAACCGGCCCGGTCGCAAGGATTTTCCCCGCCGCTTTGCGGCTCCTCGCGGATCAAAATTCATCGCCGTGCCGGTGCTCCACGCTGTTTCGCCCGCAAGCGGTTCAAACCCGGCCTGCGCCGTCCGGACGGTCCGGCGTCGACGGGGACAAGGGGTCCCCGAGACAAGAGCAAAAACGAAAGGAACCACACAATGGCAAACGCACTTGGATATGTCTCTGAGACCAAAACCGGCTTCGAAGGCGCCCTCGCGATGATGAACCTCGCAAGCCCTATCCGCATTGAGAAGAACGCGGAGAAAGCCGGAGAAGGTCAGCCCGACTACCGCATCTTCGCCGGAGACACCGCGACAGAAATCGGCGGCGGCTGGATGCGCAAGGCGAAAGCATCGGGACGCGATTATGTCTCGATCACTCTCGCGGACCCGCAGATCGGCCCGCGCAAGATCTACGCAAATCTCGCGCCGGTGAAAGGCAAGAAGGGTCGCCATGTGATCCTCTGGAACCCGCGGGACTGACTTGCCAGATGACGGCTCCTTACGGAGCCGTCATCGCCATTCGTCTTTCAGGACCGTTTTGCGCGTTCTATTCAATCGCAGAGAATCTTAGCGCGAGTTTCGCCCCGGGTGCGCGCCATCCAAAAGATGGTGCCGATAGCGCATTTTGAAATTTTCGCGATTTGTTGGCTATGAGCCAATGTAGGAGAAGATTTCCAAAAATCAGGATGCCAGGCGTGATCTTCAGCATCCGCGTGTCAATATCCATTCCTGTACGCCCAGTTGCGTTTCAGCTGATTGGGAAACGTCTTCTCCGTACCGGCTCGGGCGACCGCTTGAATTCCGGCGTGTTGCGCCTATTCCACCCCATAGGCTTTGCGCAGGAATATGATGGCCTCTTCGAGCGTCATACTCACTTTGAGGTCTTTGGGATTCAGCTTCCCTTCCTCCTCAATTGCACGGAGGAATTGGCGCATATCTTCGCGCAGAGGATCGCTGACCTGCACGACGGCATCGCCAGGAAGTAATTGTGAGAGGCGGAACACATCATTGCGATGCTTCTTGATATCACCGCCTTTGACTTTTCCATCGCCGTCGTCCCGCCGTTTGGTCAGGTCCAGAAAGGCGCGCGCCTTGAATGGGATGAGAATGGACTGATCGAGGATCGTCACTCCGTTTGCCAAACGCTTGGCGTTCTGAAGGGCTTCAAAATAGACCGGATCAAGGAGGATCGCCGAAAGGCTTACAATGTCAGCTTCGGCGTCCAGCCTGATGATGCAGGTATCTGCAGGAAGTGAGAGTCCATCTGGCTCCTTGGAGAAGAGTTCGACCATAAAGGGGAACTCTGGGTCGTCCGGCTTGTGGAACCGGTAGAATTCGCGGTGCCCGCCGCTTTGTTCGCGAGCCTGATATCCTCCGGCGTTCAGAAAGTCCCGGAACTTTTCGCCAAACGCGGCATCGATAACTTCAATGCAAAGAACAACATCAATATCTTTGGTGGCGCGGAAGGGGAGGCCGGCCGTGTCAAAGAGGATGTCGCACGCCGCTCCGCCAATGATTGTATAATGATCCGGATAATCCTTGAAAAAATCACGGAACTTATCGAGTCCAACTACCATGGCACGCGCTCCAGCAATTGCTCGGCAGCCATGGCCGCCCGTTCGTCTTCATGATCCCGGAATTGCGCGTACAAGGACAATGGGTCAGCAATCTGCCCATCCGCTAATCCTGCCGGATCATAGCTCCAGGTCTCTACGGCGAAGTCCGGCTCGTCAAAGTGATGCTCCCGGTATTCATGGCTGGCGGCAAACCCCTTCCACTCAATGGCGGCGATTGCAAAGACCTCCAGTTTCGGTGGGGATAAGTCGGTCAACTCAGAGAGTGCTGACTCGCCACCGAGTAGCATAGGTGGACGTGGGTGCGGTCCCCAGACAAGCTTCCGGCTGCGCACCGGACTTTGCAGGAGCGAGCGCACATTTTCCATCATTTCCCGGCGGTCACCTCGAAAGTGAAGGTGGCGTTCCCGGCCATATTTTTCCGTGCCTGCCAGGCCAATAGCCACCAGATCGTCGAAAGCCCGACCGATAGACATAGGCGAATAATTCAAGTCCCTTGCAAGTTCGGACGGTGTGGTGGCTGCCTCATTTCGCCGGAGCATGTAATGAAAAAATACGGCCTGTGCAGCGGGGGAGAGGCTATCGGGTGTCTCGGATTTCTGGGTCCGGAAGTGTTCACGCAAATCCATACCCAGTTCCGGCGCATAGAACTGGTTTCCGGGGACAATGAACGAAACGCCCTGTCCGATCAGACGGGACCGGTCACGAGCGCTTAGCGCTGATATACCGATGATCACTGGTCGATCGACCTGCGCTTCGACCAATCTGACATGTTTGGCAATATCTCCCGGCGTATCGGCAGCATCATTCACGAGCATCAGAAGGCACACCCGTCCGGCAATGTCCGCTTGGTAGAAGCTATAGGCACGCGTCAGAAAAACCGGCAAATTCGGCGGGGCGGATTCAGGTTCGACTGTCATAGTCGTATGCAGAATCTGACCGACATAGCTGGCAATCTGGTGAGCCAGGCGCTGAGGATCTGGAGCGGGATCATCGTTATATAACATCGTATCCGAACACTAACATCAATAATGTTAGTGTTCAATCATAATGTTAATATACTGCAATTACCTGAAAAACGGAAAGTTTCAAAGAGGCTCCGTTCTGAAGCCCTGAAAAAATGCCTGATATCCATCAAAGCGAAGGGTCTGCATTTTAGTCAAGTAGGAAGGGAAGTGGGTGTCACACCCCATGCACCTTCGATGCTGACAGATCGCGGGCGATCCTGTCTTACACACCCACAGTCAAAGGGATTTTTACGAGCTAAGGCCGTGTACAGGAGCCGTGTTCGGCGATTACGATTTCGTGGCAAATGGGCTAGCGCGCCAATGACTACAGGTGAATGCGCAGGAGAGCAGCGTACACGTCAACGTTCCCGGTCTTGGTCGCGCCCGTCGGCTTTCTGACCCAGGTTGATCTGCACGCCTTGCATGCTGGATGACGCCCGCGACGCGACGGCGATGGCGCTGATCAACTGCTGCGCAGAGGGCAGCATGCGGGCTGGCGACCTTGTGCGAACCTGATGGTCTCGCATCGCCACATGCTGGGTTTGGCCGCCGACCTGCGCTTGCTGCTGACGCGCCTTGGCGAGATCGAAGCCGAGCGTTCTAGCCTCTGCCTGCCAAGCCTGGAAAAGCGCCGCACGCTCCCGTGGGCGCTTTGCTTGCCTTGTGCGCAGCGCGGCGAGTTCCATGCCCTTGGGAGTCCGATAACCGTATGTGTCGGCCGCCTGTTCGATGGCCTGCCTGCGCTTCGAGAATGCGCGTTCGATGTCGCGCGGGATGGCTTTCAGACGAAAGCCTGTGCCATAGCGCTCGACGGCATGGCCGCCGCGTTCGAGCCGGTTGGCGAGGTGTTCGCGATAGACTGCGCCAACCTCCTTCTGGGCCTTGTAGAGATCGCGGCTGACAAGACTGCCCCACGTTCCGTCACGGCGCGGCGCAGTATTGAAGATGAACGCGTGCGTGTGAAGCTGGGGATCGAGATCGCGGCTAGTGTGATGGTGAAAGCGGGCGATGGTCAGCCCGACGACCGGTTCGCGGATCGCCCCGCCCTTGCCCCGGCGGGTGAACGCATGATGATCTTCTAGATGCGTGGTCGCGGCATGAACGGCTTGGCGGTGTGCGGCTTCGATTGTCTTGCGGTCCGCTGGCGGCGAAAGCGCCCACATGACGGAGACCGATTTCGGGGCCGAGAAGGTCATGTCCCAGCCGGGTGCATGTGACTTGCCGATCTGGGTGAGGCGCTCGCCGGTCTTTGGGTCGGTGCCGTTGAGAGCGGATTCGAATTCGGCCTTCGAGACCGGTCCCTCCAGGGTGAGGCGTTCCGCGCTTCGCCCGTCCCATTCGCCATCCGCTTCAGCCTCCCCCGAGCCCGTATAGTATTCATCCTGGGCCATGTGCTTGAAGTACGCGATCGCCGCGCCGACCGACTTTCGGGCAGATATGGAAGCGACCATCAGTCCGGATCGCTGTTTGCCTTGCCACGGATGCGGGCCAGATCATCTGTCGACAGGAGGGGCTGGCGCAATCCCCCGGGCGGTTCAGCGGGGACCTCAGGCGTAGGCAGACGACTGGAGTTTGAACGCGTCCAGTCAGCAGGCTCATGCGGTGCTCGCTCTTCCTCGAACGGCACATAAGGCAGGTCGACGAGGTGAACGTCTTCTCCCATGCCGATGAAGAGGACTCGGACACCATGTTTGTGCGGGCCGAGCTGACTGGAGATCTCCGACGCGGTAATGACCGGACGTTGCCGTGTTTGCATAGAGACCGAACTTGTATACTGCCCACCTGAATAGCCCTTCGACTTTACCGGCAATTCTACTTCCTGCAGGCCGATCGCGCGACTGACATCCTCTGCGCCTTCGCCGACATTGAGCCGGCTCACGATGTGCGTGCCGACCATGGAGAGCCAGGAACTGGTGCGATCCCTGCCATAACGAATACGGATCTGGGATGTGTCCTGTGCGGACATGACAATGCAGACTCCCTTCGAACGGCCAAGATCGAGCAAGGCAGAGAAGTCTTCCATCCGTTCGAGTTGCGGGAACTCGTCCAGGAACAGCCAGACACGGCGCTTCTCGCTGTCTTCGAAACTCGGACTCCCGACATGCGAGGCAAGCAGTCCGATGAGGCCACTGATCCAGGCGTTGGAGAGTTGAGGATAGCGTCCATCCCTTTGAAGCACGATTGGAACCGTGCCTTCGGTTTCGTGCAGCCACCGCGAGATGGGAAATGCCTTCTCTCCCTTGTCGCCCCACGCCTGTGCGAGCGCCTCGATTGCAGAAAGATGCGCCTTGAATGTCGTCAGGATACTCATTGTCGTCTTGCTGGTCGGATCGGCAAGGAACTGGCTCGCGGCGGGATTGTACTTGCGGGCAAGGCCCTCAAGGACTTCTGGCTCCATGATAGCGCGGGCGTGAAGGTCCGCCCAGGTCCACGCGCCGGGCTTGCTGGCCTGCAGGCTGGCGACGCAGGTGACAAAAACCTCCCGCGCCGCTTCCGACCACATTGGGTCATCGCTTTTTGGAATGAACCGGGCGGCCAGCTCGCGTGCATCCTGTTTCGACGTGCAGTCTGACGCGATGTCCCAGGCCGCGGAGCGGGCATCCTGCGGCGCGAGAAGGACAATATCTCCTGGAAGTCCCGCAGTCATGTCGCCCTTGGTGTCGAGCACGAGCAGCTTGTCCCCACGCCGCATTGCTTCAAGAATCATGTGACGCATCGTCTGGGTCTTCCCGGAGCCCACCCCGCCGGTAATCATCATGTGGCGGGCCTCGCGGTCACGGCTCATATGGATGCCCGGTGGAAACGAGATGCCCTTGCCCGAGCGGCGGCCTTCCCTACGGGCGACCTTCCGGATGGCCGAATAGGCGTCCCGCCCTACCCGGCGTTTCGGGCCGCGCTTGACCTTGACGGGCGGGGTCTCGGTCAGGCCTGCGCCGACCAATACAAGGAAGGAAAGGATGGAAAAGGCGACAAGGCCGGAGACCCAGAGATAGTCGCTATCGAACTCATCAAGCGACCCATAGGAATCGAGTAAAGTTCGGCATTGCGCCCATTGCGCGGCAGCACGTGGATTTCCGAGAGCGTGCAGACGAGCGCCGGCGCAAAATTGCATGTCTTTGCCAGAATGGCGGCCGATCTGCCCGTTTTCCCATTGGGCGATTGCAGGTCGGTCAACGAAGTTGAGTTTGTAGAGACTCGCGCTGGCCATGGCCGAGATGGCAACAGACGCCGCAAGAAGTGCCTTGAGTCTAGACATGAGCTTCGCTTCCTTCGGGGGATTGCCCTGCGAGTGCGTGCAGAAGCTGTTCAAACATGGTCTCGATACGCATGAGGGTGTCGTGAGTACCGGTGGACGACTGAATCGCGGTTAGGACATCCTGGCTGACAGCGGCGAGCCTGCGCTCGATTTTGAGAAGCCGTTCGGCCTGTGTGAACGGATCGCCATCGGTCAGGCCGGACAGGATGAGTTCACGGGCAACACCGGTTGGTGTGCCGGAAATGCGCCGGGCGCGTTCGGTGAGGTGGTCGATGTCCTTGGTGGTAAGGCGGATGGACAGGGGGCGGGTCGGCTCAGACACGGCTCGTCCCGCCATTGTCGGCTTGAGGCGTCTCGCATGCGGCCATCCATGTCAGGACCGTCCGTCTACGGTATCGAACACTTGACCCGAACTTCATGAAGGCAGGTCCCCCGCCCCGGCATCGCCAGGTCGTCAGCGTACAGACCGGAATACCGGTGATCTGGGAGACGGAAGGCGTATCGATCGCTTCATCGAGCCAGCCCGGATTGTCCTGAAGGATATCTTCGATGGCGGGGAAGTCGTGACTGTGCCTGGTCATTCAATCTACTCCTCTTCGTGTGAGTGAGGAGACGCCAGCACGAAAAGGGTTGGCGAAAAAGCAGAATGAATTCATCAAATTGTGGCACCATGACGCTTCGCCGGGCAATTGCTCGCTTACTTGGCGAAGAGTAAATGCCGAAACTCCAGAAAATCGGAAATCAGTCTACTGATTATAGTCCGGCGGCTCGGGGCGCCGCACTGTCGCAGCCCGTGCAACCGCGCGAAGACGTTTCATCTTTGCCTGTATCGTCGACAATGCCGGTATGCGCTCACCGGGAAACTCGGCGGCAAGAGCCTCGTGGACAACGGACGCCATCGCATTGCTGTATCCGTCTGGATTGGCGCGATGTTGCTCCGTCACGAGTTCCTGGATTTTGGGCCACATGCCGGATGTCGGCCGTCCCCGTGTGGCCGCCTTGTCGAGCGACGCATTTCTCGATGTGCGCTCGGCGCGGTCGGTGGGTTCGTTGCTGTTGGCCGCTTCCTGCGCGCCTGCCCGTTCGTCCTGGCCCTCCAGTTCTGTTGCCGTCATCAGACCGCGTTCTTCGAACCAGTGTTTCAGAACGGTTTTGGATACGAGGATATTCTCGAGGAGAATCTGCGCGCGCTCGCTGTAGCGATGATAGGGAAACGTCGTGAGAGTCTGGCAGGCCTCGTGAAAGAACACGTCTGTGAGACACTCCGGCGCTTTCATCGGCAATGCCCTCGCTTGGTACAGAAGGTGAGCTACCGATTTTCTGTCGCCGTAAGAGCAGACGAACGCGCGATAGTCGGCGGCAAATACCTCGGGATAGAGTGTCGTACTGAATGTGGGGGTCGGAACGGCCATTGTCTGTTTCAGGCGAAACTGTGCTCTCGCATAGCGAGATGGCACGAGTTCTTGATCAGGGGGATCGAACGCGCCCGCGAAGAGGTCACAGACGAGAAAATGCAGAATTTCCTCTCCGCTTGGCAGACCGTCGATGCCGTGGACAAATTCTGCCACCTCGCCGAGGCAGAAGAAGCGGTCTTCGTCGTCTGCGGATATAGCGAGCCCTCTGATCGCTTTTCCCTCCTTCTCGCGAAAGACGTGTGAAGCATCAAATGTGCCAGCTTGGCGCCGAAGAATCGATTTTTGGAAAATCGTACAAAAAATATGCGAAATACGAGCCCATCAATTGAAATCGGAGTTAATTCAGACTTTGGACCGATTTGATGGATTTTGCCGCCAATCCACCTGGAACAAGTGATTAACTGCCTGGCGTTTGAAATTGCAAAATCAACTATGAACTATCCCAGTTGTCCCAAAAAAATAATTGAGCGCTCGAAAACCTCATCATTTCGCGTTGTCGCACAATGAAAAATAGAAAAGCCGGTCCCAGTTTTTTCCAGTGAAGAGCAAACGCCGATTATCCTGATCGTATGCAATTCCGTTCAAAACATTGTCTCTATCGCCCGAATGCTGAACTTCAGAAAGATAGCGTTGGGCGTTGAATATCTTTACCGAAGAGCCAGACGCATAATCAATTGCATAGACGTCATTGGTAGGCCAAACGTTGGCAAGTATTTTCCCCTCAACCCACTCTAGCTCGTTTATGCCGACGAGCGGACTGGCGCCCTTCTTCGCGTCGAGTTTTTTTTGGATTTCTAGTGAACGGGGGTTTAGAGTCGTGAGAGTTTGCGTTCCGTTGCTGACTATTAGAACTTCTCCATCCGTAGTGAGGCCCCAAATATCGTCAGGATAGTGCATTTCCTTTATCAATTCGAACGTATCAACGTCATAAAAGAAGACTCTATTGCTCTTCCATGTGCCAACGATAATAAATCGGTCAATCACTACTGCGCCTTCGCCGAAGACATCCGAAGGCATTTTGACGCTACGCTCTATTTCACCTGTCTCTGTATTGAGCTCGCGGAGTTCAGAAGAGCCCATCAATCCGGTAGACTCGAACAGCCGACCATCATGAAACAATAGCCCTTGGGTGAATCCACGGCTCTTTCGTTCGATTGCTTGTGCCAGTGGTATCGAAGGAGCGCCTGATTGCGTGGGCCCTGATAAACTCAAGTTTAGACATGCTGGATAGGCTTCCGCGGGAGATACGTGGCATCCTGTAAGGAATAGGGCCAAGGGCAGTGCCAAGATGGCAACAAAAAGCGCTCTCGGGACCATCGCCTATATCCCTCGGCTCGATAAAGCGAGGGTGGACTTGAAACTGTTCCGAACATCGTCATCGGTGCCAGCGACGAGGATGCCGAGCACCGGAAAAATGTTTCCTCGACCGACAGTCGCCAAGGAAGGAACCTGAAGAAGCCCATGGTCTTGCTTGAATTGGCGTAATTTCGATGGCGGCATCTTAGTGTAGACTAGCTGCATCTGCTCGACCAGCGGCCAATCGGAAAGCACGTTAAGAAGCCTTTCGCAAGGTTTGCAGCCATACATTCCAATCACAACTTTAGTGGCATTGGGCGCGGCCCTGAGCACATCGAAATCTGAGTGATGTATATTCTGTATCATGACTGCTTATCTTAATGTAAGATTTTCTGAATGACGGTCGATAAGTGGTGTTACCTGTTCGTCATCGAAACTCATGTCCGCTTTCAAGCCTATCCAATCGACGGCACCTTCTTTTAAGCGAATAACCTTGTCGGCATGACGAACTGTGCTTGTGCGATGAGCGATGATAACGGTAGTCGTATTCGGAAATGAGGCTTTCAAGTTCTGAAGCACTCGTTCCTCGGTGTAGACATCGAGTGCGCTGGTGGCCTCATCAAGAATTATGATGGAGGGGTTACCGTAAAGAGCTCTTGCAAGCAGAAGTCGCTGCTTTTGTCCGCCTGAGAGCCCTTCAAAGCCTGCGCCAAGCTTTGTTGAGATACCTGCCCGTAAAGCGGCTACGGTTTGGTCCAAGCAGCAGATACGCAACACGTTCCAGATTGACTCGGGTTCTGCATCGTCTCTTCCTGAAATATTGAACGAGATCGTTCCGTCATAGATTGCGCCATCTTGGAGAACAAATCCGATGCTGGATCTGAGCTGCGCGGAATCAATCTCGCAAAGCGACTTTCCGTCTAACGAAATTTCTCCGGCAGCAGGTTGGAGCAGCTTGGCAAGAAGCAAGCCTGCGGTGCTTTTTCCGCTTCCGCTTCCTCCAATGATCGCGCACGTGGTCCGTGGCTCAACAATGAAGTCAACACTACGAAGTGCTGGCTTCTTGCTACCAGGATAAGCATACGAGACGCTTTCAAATCGAATTGCGCATTCAGATACGTCGATCAGTGATGCTGATTTCGTGGCTCTCTCCGGGCTGATTGAAACAACACTTTCAGATCGTTCAGCAGCAAGGCGCGCCTCCTGAACATCTTTGGAAATTGAAGCCAATCTAATTAGTGGACCAAATATTGTACCCATCACGATTGAAAATGCGCCGATATCTCCCGCAGACACCAAGTGTGACCCAAGCGTTGGCCATGTTACCAGCAGAAGAATGATTACTGCTGCGCATTGAACTAGTGTTTCACTGGTTGAAGCAAGAATGACATCCAGCCGAGTTAAGCCAAATTGGGCGTTGGCGCGGCGTTTCGCGGACTTCTTCCAGTTTGACACAGCCTGTCGCTCATGAGCAGCAGCCTTGATGCTCAGGATGCAACGAGCGATTTCATTCTCTGCTCCCCTAGCCTTGGCGGACGCATCAAAGAAATCAGATTCTGGAATAACTCTCCGCCGGAGAAGAATCAAAGACACAGCGAAGACAACTGCCGAACAGACAGCTGTTGCGGCAGCGCCAATAGGGCTGATTAGTATAAGCCCAAACACTCCTCCTATCAGTCCGCACACAATCGTCAGCGCGTCAGCCATGAGCTTTGAAGCAAAGCTCTCAATGCGTGATTGATCATTCAGCCTCTGAAGAATATCCCCAGACGTTCTGGTTAAGAAAAAATTGTAATCAAGTTGTACCAAGCTAGACAAGAAAGGTTCAGAAAATGCCGACAGCAAATTTCTTTGAATGATTGATGTGCTGACGGTTCGGGTCGCGTTCAGAACGACAATGCATATCTGAGCACCAAGAAGAGAGCCGGCAGCAACTGACAACATCCCCAGTCCCGTAGAATCGACGCCAGAATCAAAAAAACGTTTCGTTAATAGCGGCACTATCGCCGTCGTCACGATAGCGATTAACGCCAGAATACCTACGATAGTGATCCTCCGAGGTTCGACGGTGAGTGCTTTTATGAGTAGTGGTCGCAGGAAGCTTGGCGAACGAACAGAACCGTTACCAGGGGGGAAGCTCTCGAAGAATATTGCAGCGCCCACGCCATTCTTTTCAACTGCGAACTCTTCCGCAAAGCGAGTTATCGAGACAGTAGTCTTTTTTCTATTTTCCGGGTCTGATATTGATATGGAGTTCTTGGATGCACCTAGCACGATCACAAAGTGTTCCTTGCGAATATGCACTATGCAAGGAAAACTGTTTCGCTGGACAATATTTCCAACGCTGCACCATTGTGCTTGCGCCAGAGCCCCCAGGCCTGAGAACGCACCAATGAGGTCGAGCATTGATGCGCCTTTCGCGCTCTTTTTTACTAGATATTCCGCATCGGTTCGTGAGATGGCGTGTCCATAGAAATGTGCAATTGATCGAAAGCACGTGGCGGCGCAATCGCCCGAATCGAGCTGCACGAAGTGTTTATAACGCTTTATTGATCTCACAGGGATTGCCTCGCTAGCAGGCGCCTAAGCTTTTAGAGACATCAACCTTTAGTCGCTCAAGGCCAATTTCTTCGCGTCGCTCATTGACAGCCGAGTCATCGATCGTCGGACTAAATCGATACTCGCCGTCCATGCACCGAACTTGGGTGCCGTAGATCTGCGGTCGGCCCAAGTTCAACTCAACGCGATCAACCAACATGGCCCACTCTTTTGCGTTGGAAGAAGGGAATTTGGTGGTTCTTAACGTGCTGACAGCGAAATACTGCAGCGCCGGGCGTCGATCCGCGTGCTGAATTATAGGCCAAGCCGATTCAAACAGATCAGCCCTGTCGTCGTTCGCCAGCGGCTGGCTGGTTTTCAATAGCCACTCACTCGCCTCTAGATCTCGACTTCGGACCTGGCTGCGGATCCAGCCGAAGCCCAAATCGCGAGTCAACGATGCATGCTGCTCGAGAGTAGGGTCATTGAGTGTCTCGCCATACAATTTTCGTGTAGTCTGATCGCGTCGCAGAAATGCTGCTAATTTATCTTCAACATCGTCGGCGCTGTTAACAGCAGAATCTGCGCCACTAATTTCAACTCGCACATTCGCGAAGTAGCTTTCCAGATAGTTGAGCGAGTCCGCCCAATCTGCTTTGTATTTGTCGGCCAAGGTTATCGTCAGGCTTGCATTGAAGCACTCTATATCTGCATAGCAGTCGTCCGATAACTGCACACTTTCACTCGATCGCGCTGCAAGTTCTGTTTGTGCTCGTATAGTTGATGCACGCTTTGTCTTGAAAAGATCGGACCTAACCTGCTGGAGTACCTCATCACTATCGCCCACCTTTTGGGTGGTTCTTGCCTTCCAGAAACTAAAAAATTGCTTTGGACCAAGATAACTGGAACTTGTCGATGCCGATGCCGATGCGGTCTTAGGTGCCTGATAAGCGCAACCAACAATCAGAGCAAGAAGTGCTGAAGCGTAAGCGAGCCGGACGACCGTCATGACAGTTCCTCATTCTCGAGCGCGACCATCGAGCTAAACCATTGTCCTTCGTGTTTTTTGGCTATAGTTGTCTGAGATGGCGCTGCCTCTCGCTGAACGAACACTTCGTCAGCAACCTGAGAGTTCAAGAAATCACTATATAGAACGTTGGGGGTTTGAGAGAAATCATACTCAAATTGTGGGTCGCCTGAGATCAAGAATTGAGAGAACGCATCGAGAATTGGTATCGAATCATCGGTCTCCATCCAGATCCATTGACCGCAAGAATTAACCTCCAAGAACACATGCTCGTTCGATTCGTTCAGTATAAAGTCGAATGCTCCACTCGTTAAGCCAAGAGCATCCATGAACTCAAAAATTTGCTGCCTCAATCGCTCGGGCAATTCGATTAACTTGATGTCTAAAGTGCTGTGAAACCGTCGCCAATCCAATTCACCATCTAGGTTGCTGAACCCCAACGAAGCAGCGAAAACGGTGCGACCAAAAACAAACACTCGAATTTCATCGGTCGACTTTACTTTTTCTTGAACGATAATTGGAGAGAAAGGAAAGGTTGAAGAGTATGATGCCAAGTCGCTTGGCGAAATCGGCGCAACCGAAGGCATGATTGTGTGCTTGCCGTTGACTGGTGCCCACTTGAACTGGCTGTGACTTTTCGCGATCCACTCGTCTGTATTCAGCCGAGAAATGGCCAAGTCGATGTCGTTGGTAAAAACAGTTCTGGGCGTTTTCATTCCTACTCTTTGTGCAGCACTGATCTGATTCATCTTTAGCGATGCGGCAGTGTGTGCAGTCCATGGACTTACGACCAACGAGCACTCGGATAATCCCTCCAGGAAACCTCTATACAAACTTGCGCAGGACATTTCCGCGAACTTCAGGTCACTTGCGTGAACGGACGACTCTCTAAAAAGTTTGGGAGGGTTAGGTCGTCGCAGCCATACGGAAGCAGATTGATCAACATCAATCCCATCAATCAAAAGTCGCTGCCGTCCATTCTCCGGAATAATTCCAATGCGCGAGTTTTCAAAAAACTCATATAGATCTAGGAAGACCGAAGACTTGCCCAAGCTTTCACATGCCCAGTGTACTGCATGTGCATGAACGTCACCAAAGTGTGAAAGAACATATACTGTCATGATTTCCTCTCCAAAAACCCGCGGACCATGACACTAAAGTGACGATCCGCGGGCGAATTGACGTCGGGAACAGGCTAGAAGTCGCATCCTTCTTGGACGTCCGCTGTCAATGTAGCTACACCACCCATATCGGTACACGGGTTGTAGGTTTGGCCGCCAAAGATGTCGTCGGCTTCATCCTCCCGCATCACCTGCGAGAAGTCCCTCATGAAAACGCGCTCAGAGGTTTTGGCCTCTTGGCCAGACGAGATTCTATCTTTCTTAGTCATCGTTGTTTCCTTTCTGGAGTTGTGAGTTGAGCTGGCCAAAACTTCCGTTGCGGCCAAGACCATGGAAATAGATCGACGACTTGATTGCAACTTAAAGCAACGTAATGCCGAGAAAGTGGCGACACATAGCAACCTAAAGTTAAGGTTGATCAATGTGTTGAGCCATTTAAGCGCCCGCCCTGAGGACCTGCTCGCCTTTGATAATCAGGATCCAGCGTTGGTGGATGCCATCGTCGCCGCTGCCGTTCTGGCATTCGGATGTGTCTACATCCACCCGTTCGAGGATCGAAACGGCCGGTTTCACAGATAACTGATCCACCAGCACTCGCACGGGCTGGGTTCAACCCGCCGGGCCTAGTGTTTCCGAATTCGAACGCCATCCTGGAGCGTATTGAGGAATACCGCCGCGTACTGGAATCCCACTCTCGCCGAATACTGCTGTTCGTGGACTGGTGCGCGACGCCCGCTGGCAATGTCGACGTGCTGAGCGACACGTCCCATCTCTCTCGATATTTCGATGCGACGCCGCATGCGGAATTCCTGATGTCATGCGTGCGCCAGACAATCGAAATAGATCTTCCGAGGGAGGTTGCATTCCTGAGAAGCCATGATCGCTTCAAGGCCGGTGTGGAAGCGTTTGTCGAAATGCCCGACAAGACGATTGACCTACTCTACCATTTCCTCAACCAGAACGATGGGCGGCTATCCAAACGGGCACGTGAAGGAGAGTTCGCGTTGCTGACAGCGTCGGAAGTCGAGAGGGTAGAGAAAGCGTAATTGGAAGCGTTTCTGGGGGAATAGAAGAGTCGTTGCGGAGTAACGCTTGGCAGCTTAGTGCAAGGGTCACTTGTCTAGTTACTTTCGTGGTAGTCCGACATACAGATACGAGCTCTGTATTATCAGGGGATTATGGGCATCCGTGGTAACCTTGGTAACTTTTTCCAACTTGACCCAACAAAGCGTATCAAAGCGAGGCAAAATCGATATTGTTTTTATTGATATTTCGCAAACTGCAGCAACGCAATGCAACCCTAGATAAATTTTCCTAATCTGTAGGTCGCGCGTTCGAATCGCGCCGGGATCGCCAGACGCAGTTCCGCATGTGAGCGGAAACATCGTCAATCACCATCTCAGTGGATTATAGAGCCCACCGAAACATTGGCGGCGTGCGTTCAACTGGCGAAGCACCCGACTTCTGCTGCGAACTCAACACAACGCCCGGAAATTGGCGGTTAATCTGGTGTATCGTTCGTGCCAAGCCGTGAATTAAAAAGCCCACATTTAACGATATTTGAAGATCGCCTACCCAAGGTAAATCTCGACGTTAAATGAGTTGCCGATGGGGACGGGTTCAGATGAGCGAATCCAAGACGCCAGTATTTGTATGTCCTGAGGACCAGCAAGCCTTTGCCAAGGTGTATGAGCATGCTGATACTGCCAGCCAGTTGATCGCAGAACATGGCACGCCGCCATTCCCCAATACATTCGCACTGATGTACGCTTATGCAGCAAAGTCCGACAACAAGGTCGTGGTCGCGGTCGACGAAATGCTGGAGCGGGGCGCGCTCTGCCAATATGAAATAGATGAAGTCTACAACCTTCATTTGCGCCCGACCGACGATCACGCCAAGCGCGAGAACATCGGACGTGAAGTCGAACAGCAACTCTCCAGCATCCTGGACCTTGTGGGTACCAGTATGGAGAACAGCGACCAGTTCGAAGTGGCGTTGACGCAAATTGAACGCGACCTGTCTGATTCCAGCTCGTCAGCTGCCCTCTCCTCCGCAGTTGCGCGCCTGATGTCGGAAAGTCGTCGGATGACCGATCAGAGTCGACGCCTTAGCGATGGCCTGATGGCCTCCATGAAGCAGATCGAACGCCTGCAACATGAACTCGAGGCGGTTCGCAATGAGAGCATGCGTGATCCGCTCACCTCCATCTACAATCGACGCGCCTTCGACCTACGCGTTGCCGCTGAAGTTGAGGCGGCAAACAAACAGGGTTCGAGCCTCTGTCTCGTAATGGCAGATCTAGATCATTTCAAACGCGTGAACGACAATTTCGGTCACAGGGTGGGCGACGAGATCCTGAAGATTTTTGCGTCAATCGTCACCAATAACATCAAGGGCAAGGATCTCGTAGCGCGCTATGGGGGCGAGGAGTTCGCAATTATCCTACCTGCAACAGGCCTGCAACAGGCCACGCAGTTAATTGATCGCATCCGTGAACAGATGTCTCAACGAAAGCTCGTCCTGAAGGGAACCAAGACGCCCATCGGCGCTATCACGGCCTCGTTCGGTATTGCCCAGCACCAGCCAGGTCTCGCAGTCAGCAGTCTGATCGAACAGGCTGACCAGCGATTGTACCTGGCCAAGAGCAATGGCCGAAATCGTGTGCAGTCAGACGATCTGGCCTCCAACGCAGCTTGATCCTCAAGCCCGCACGTTTGACATCATGATCCCGCACGCATCTGAATAAGCTGGTCTTCGGAATTTAGGATCCGCTTGAGCTCCTCTCGCGCAGCGTTGAACCTTTGCTGCGCGTCCGCAATCTCCGACCGCTTGCGATCCATATCATGCAGAACCCTCCTGGAATGACCGTATTGGCTTGAAAGCATCATCGCACGCACATCTCCGCCCGCCCGGTCAGCACTGGCGAACTCCTCCTGCAATGCATCCAGTTGCTTCCCAAGATCGCGCAGCTCGGCTTGCACAATAGCAAGGGATTGCTCCGCTTTCTGGCGCTTTAGCGCGACGAGCTTCAGCAATTTCGGGCGAGAATCTCTCATTAGCTGCCCCCGGTCTGCTTACGAATGCGGTCGACGAAACTGATTGCAGCCGCCACGGCAGCGAAATGGTCAGGATGGATTTCCTCATCAATATCCACCAACCGGTAGATGGACCGAGTCGACGGTGGATCCCGGTAGATTGGGATATCATTGGCCGCGGCAGTTTCGCGGATCTTGGCGGCCAGATGGTCTACACCCTTGGCGACACAAACGGGCGCGCGGCCGCCCTCCGGATCCCATTTCAAGGCCACGGCATAGTGTTCCGGGTTGACCATGACGACGGTCGCTGTTTTGACGTTCTGCATCATCTGGTTCCGGCTCATGCTGGACGCCTTTTCGCGCCGCTTCTGCTTGAGCTGAGGGTCGCCTTCGCTTTGCTTCTGCTCCTTCTTGATGTCCTCTCGGCTCATCTTGAGCTTGTTGGAATGCAACTGACGCTGCAGCGGCAGATCAATCGCGGCGAGTACGAACTGAAACACGCCGAAGATAAGGAAGAGCGTTAGCACCTGTCCGAAGGTGAAATTGAAGAAATCGCTGAGTTCTACTGCGCTACTCGCATAGTAGTGCTGTGCAAACCCGTACAGGAACACAGCTGCAAGCCCGCCAGCGAAGAACATTTTCGCCATATCTTTCAGGAAATCCAGCAGGCCCTTTGTCCCGTATTTCTTTTTCAGGTTTTCGGTTGGCGAAATCTTGTTGAACTCGGGTTTGATCTTCTTCGCCGAGAAGGCAATCGACTGCTGGATAACCAGCGTGGCAAGCACGAGAGCCGCCATGATCGCAAACAATGGAATCACCTTGACCAATGTGCGCGCGAGCCAAGCTTTTGTTGCCCCACCCCCGTCGTTGAAAACGTCCGCCGCATAGCTGTCGGCGTGATACATCAAGGAAGAAAACTCGCTGAACATGGCCCCCGCCACAATGGCGCTGAACATGATGGCAGCTATGATGATGCCAGCGAATAGCGCAAACGTATTGGCTTCCTTGGACTGGGCGACATTCCCTTCGCGACGCGCTTCACGTCGTTTCTGTTCGGTAGCCTCGAACTCCTTTTCGCCACCACCTGATTGATCCTCGGCCATTGCCTACCTCACCACCAACCGATCGAACCGGAAACCCGATCCATCCAGACTATCAGGATGGTTGATACCGAAATGGCCAGAAGCACAAACCCTGCACCGATCATAAAGGGGGCGCCCACAAATGCCACCATGAGCGACGGCAGCGCCTTGTTAATGAAACCGAGCGAGATGTTGTAGAGCAGGTTGATCGCCACAAAAGGCCAGGCAATCAGCACCGCGAACTTGATGGCATTGAACATGCCCTCAATGACGAAGGACTGGTCGAACTGTGTGAGCCCCCCAACCGGAATTTCGATATAGATTTCAGCGAGTCTGACGAACACGCTGACATGGTAGTCGGCCGACAAGAGCAGAACGGCACCCGCCATGGCCAACATGTTCGAAACAACCGTCTGCGCTTCAGCATCCAGCGCAATGCCGAGCATTTGCGAAAGCCCGATCGTTTGGGCGATCAGTGATCCGGCCATGTTCAGAATCCAGATGGATGTGCGTAGCAACACTCCGAGGCCCAGCCCGATTATGGTTTCCGCCCCCAGGAGACCGACAAAGTTCGCAATTGAGATGTCAACAGGCGCCGTCACGATGCCGGACATGGCAAACAGGGTGGCCACGCCTAGCAACAGGGACATCCGCACACGCATGGGCACGGTCTGGTCGCCAATACCCGGCATTAAAAAAATGACAAAGGTCAACCTGGCGACGATCAGCATGAAAAGGATAATCCAAGCCGAGAGCTGTGGCCCGATTGGAAGTCCTTCCAGCATCAGACGACGCCGACAATGTACGGCTTGCTCTTGGAACCGATTTCCTCATACGCCAGAACGGAATTGCGCACGCCTTTGCTCGCCAGAACAGTTTGCAGGAAACGTCGCCGCCGGGACGAGGTTGCCACAGAGGCAACGACACCTTTCTGGGCCATTTCGTTCAACTTGGCCTGCACCGCTGTCGTCAGTTCTCCAAACATTTCTGGCGGGAGGGCAATATCCGACCCGCCATCCTCGCGGGAGATTTCGTGCTCGTTGAATTTTTGTTCCCAGTTGGTGGAGAGCTGGAGTAATGGGAGGCGGCCTTGACCGTCCTGAAGGCGATCGACAATCTGGAATCCAAGCCGCTGTCGAACGAGTTCCACAATGCGCGACGGCGCGCTTGACTGGGCTTTGACCTCGGCAATTGTTTCAACAATCAGGAACAGGTTACGGATCGACACACGCTCCTCAAGCAGCAGGCGCAGCACTGACAAAAGCAGCTCTGGACTGACCTTCCCTGGGATGTACTCATCTAGGAAGCGCCTGTTGGATGCCGCACGTTCGCTGTCACTGATATGAGTCAACGCATCCAGCGTGTCCAGCATGACCATGCGGGTAAAGACGAGTGTGAAGTTTGCCTGAATGACTTCGAGCATATGAGTCGCGAGAACTTCCGTAGGCTCGACTGCCGGGATCCCAGCAGCCGCCAGCTCTTGCTTCTTTGTACTTGGCAACCAACGCGCGGCTGCCTTGTAAACCGGCTCCTTGACCTTCTCTCCCTGGAGGTGTGGTAGTTGGCCATCCTCCATCAACGCCAAAAGCGATCCTGGACGCACAAGACCTGTATCTACCCGCACACCTTGAATTCGAATACGGTATTCGTTCTTCGCAAGCGTTGGGTTGTCCGTCATCCTGATGGAAGGCAGTACGAAGCCATATTCTTCTGCAATATACCTTCGAATCTTGTCGATTCGGCTTTCGAAGCCACCTGCCCCCTGCAGCACCATGCCTACCAGATCTGGGGCAACCTCCAGGTGGATCTCGTCGGAGTGAATGGAGTCACCAATGACAAGGGCGGTTTTCGGCTCTTCAATTTCGTCGGCTTCCGCTTTCGCGACCTGGTCGCGCTCCCGCCGGCGAATATAGAATGATGCCGCCGCGAACGCCGCTGCAGCCAGCATGAAAGGAAGAAAAGGCAGGCCAGGAAACAGCGCGAAGATTGCGAGAATCCCTGACACGATCATCAGGGATGTGGCATTCGCGCCCAGTTGTGCGCCGAGCGCCAGATCGATTGCGCCGTCCTCCCGGCCTTTCGCCAGAAGCATTGCCGCCGAAACTGATACGATAACGGATGGGATTTGGGAGACAAGACCGTCCCCGACGGTCAGAATAGAATAGTTGTTCAGCGCCTGCGTGAAGCTGAGCCCGTGCGCAGCAAGGCCGAAGCCTACGCCCGCAACGAGGTTCAAGGCGGTGATGAGCAAGCCGGCGATCGCATCGCCCTTCACGAACTTTGACGCACCGTCCAGTGAACCCAAGAAGGAAGCTTCTTCCTGCTCCTTCTGACGACGGTTGCGCGCCTCTTCATGACTGATAGCACCGACAGCCAAATCGGCATCGATGGCCATCTGCTTGCCCGGCATCGCGTCCAAAGCAAACCGCGCACCGACCTCTGCCATTCGGCCGGCGCCTTTGGTGATGACCATGAAGTTCACAATGACCAGCACCGCGAACACAACCAAGCCTACAAACAGGTTTCCGCCCATGATGAACATGGCGAAGCCTTCGATGACATTGCCGGCAGCGTCGGTACCCGTATGGCCTTGGCTGATGATCAGCTTGGTAGATGATACGTTCAGCGCCAAACGCAGCATCAGCGAGGCCAGAAGAACGCTCGGGAATGACGAAAAGTCCAAGGGCTTTTCGATAAAGATACTGGTCGTGAATATCAGAATGGCAAACGCAAAGGACGCCGTGAGACCGATGTCCATGACCCAAGCCGGGACCGGTAGCACCATGATGAGAATAATTGCCATCAAGCCGATCGCAAGGATGGCGGTCGGCTTTGACAAATCGAAGAAGCGTGAGGTCGGCATGGAGGCCCTAATTCGAAATCATGGGGAGAACGGTATTGTTGAAGAAATCAAGGCAAATTCGGGTCATGTACCCAAGCGACAGGAAGAACACGACAACGACGGCCAGAATCTTGGGCACGAAGGTAAGCGTCATTTCCTGAATGGAGGTGAGCGCCTGTAGCAAGCCAATCACAAAACCAAGCACCAGCGTGACCGCAAGAATGGGCAGCGCCATCATAGCGGCCGCCCAGAGCGCACCGCGAAGCACTTCAAAGATCGCGAGTTCGGTCATGTATAGCCGCCCTGATCAGACCGGCATCCGAAGCAATTCCTGATAGGCTTCAACGACCTTGTCCCGAACAGTCACGGCGGCATCGAGGACCAACTCGGCCTGAGCTAGCGCTTCGACCATGGCGTGGGGGTCCGCGCCGGACACAGCCGTCTGCATGGCTGTTTGCTCAGCCTCTTGTAGAGCAGCCTTGAAGGTCGAGAACCCCTCTGCCACCCCCGACTTTTCGGCCGGGCTTGTTGCTGGCTTGTCAGAAACCTGGGTCGGCTTGACCGAACCGAGCGCTGCGTATGCACTGAAGCTTACATTGGACATTCTGCCCCCCTTTAACGCCTGAGAATATCGAGAAGTGACTGGTACATGCTTCGCGCCTGCCGGAACGAGTTCAGGTTGGCCTCATACCCGCGGTTCGCTTCGCGCATATCAGCCATTTCAGTGACCAGCGACACGTTGGACGCCGTCACATATCCTTCGGCATCCGCCAGCGGGCTAGCCGGATCGTAACTGCGCTCGCCTTCGGTTTCATCGAGCTCGACCCGTGTCGCAATGAAGGCGTCAGCGGCAGTCGGGGCCTGCTCAATGGACAAAATCTTGCGACGGTAACCAGGCGTGTCGGCATTCGAGACGTTCTGGGAGGAGATGTCGATCCGTTTCGACTGGAGTTGCATACCGGAGACGGCTTGCATCATCGTGGCTTTGAGCGAGTCCATGAATTACCCTTTCCGGCCAATGGCTGTGCGAAGCAGGTCGAGCGACTTAGTGTAGACTGACAGCGCCATCTCGTGCTGACCCTGCGCGTCGGTTGCGCGGAACATTTCGAGCTCGAGGTTTACAGAGTTCCCGTTGGGCGAGTTTGCGAAATCTATCTCGAACGTCTTGAAAGCTGGGTCGCCGGTATCGACGGCTCCGCTTGATGCAGCTCGCGCGAGAAAGTCCTGAAAGGCTTCGACATGTTGCGCCTTGTAATCAGGATCGTTGGCATGGGCGATATTTGTCGCCGATACTTTCTGGCTCTCAGCAGCATGGCGCGCCATGGCGCTGTAAACATTCAGGACATCCAGATTGAGAATCGCCACAGAATCGCTCCTAGTTAATACTTTGGAAGAATTGCCGGGGTAATTTGAAG
>Ga0181374_1000035_pt1 | contig 42992 bp, 47 predicted proteins | sample LowvirmetaG_2_FD_130086 | JGI IMG/M metagenome (GOLD analysis project Ga0181374, IMG submission 130086) | Marine viral communities from the Subarctic Pacific Ocean - Lowphox_10 viral metaG | ecosystem: Environmental > Aquatic > Marine > Oceanic | place: Subarctic Pacific Ocean | collected...
GTCGGCCTTCCAGCCGGGCTCAAGGAGGTAATGCACCCGCAGGCGCTGGTTCTTGGCCCCGAGATCGGCATGATAGCTGCGCCCGGTGCCACCGGCATCGGAGAAGATCAGGATGCGCTTGGCGTCATCCATGAAGGCCTGCGTCTCGCCGAGGTTGGAGGAAGCGGGACGGTTCTCGACCTTGAGCCGCCCCTCCCGCGTCTTCACGATGCGCCGTTTGCGCCCCGTGACCTCAGCCACAGCCTCCCCTCCGAAATGCCAAAGGATCTGGTCGAGGGCACCCTGTACCGGGGCGAGGGCACCGAGATGCTCGACAAGCGCGTCCCGCCGCCGCTCCGCCTCGCGGCAAATGATGTGATTGCCATCGCCATCGACGGCCGGGCGCGAGCGCAGATCCCCGCTCTCGTCGGTGTAAGGCTCGAAGAGCTGCGTCGGGAAGGAATGCATCAGGTAGTCCATGATGTTCTCGCGTGGGGTAAAATCGACCTGCAAATCGTCCCAGTCCGAGGGCGGGATATCCTCGAGACGCCGTTCCATCACCGCCTCGCTGGTCGAAACCACCTGGATCACCGCCGAATGACCCGCCGCCAAGTCCGCCTCGATGGCGCGGATCAGCGAGGGGCATTTCATGGCGGTGATGAGATGGTTGAAGAAGCGCTGCTTGTTGCTCTCGAAGGCCGAGCGCGCGGCGGATTTGGCCTGGGCGTTCAAGGTGCCGGTCTCGGAGGAAATACCCGAGGCCTGAAGGGCGGCCTCAAGATTGTTGTGGATGATCTGATAGGCATCGGCGTAGCTGTCGTAGATCGCGACTTGGGCGGGCGTCAGTTCGTGCACCAGCATCTCGTATTCGACCCCGGCATAGGAGAGGGACCGCGCGAGATAGAGCCCGAGCGCCTTCAGGTCGCGCGAGATCATCTCCATGGCGGCGATGCCTCCGGCCTCCATCGCGGCGACGAACGCAGGCCTTGTCACGAAGGGGAAATCACCCGTGCCCCAGAGCCCGAGGCGGGAGGCATAGGCAAGATTACCGACGACTGTCGCGCCGGTGGCCGAGACATAAAGCACGCGGGCGTCGGGCACGGCGTTTTGCAGTGCGAGGCCAGCGAGGCCCTGCTGCGAAGCCTTTTTGTCGCCGCGGTCGGACTTTTCGCCGGCGGCGTTCGCCATGGCGTGGCTTTCGTCGAAAGCGATGACCCCGTCGAACCCCTCGCCGAGCCAGGACGTCACCTGGTCGAGGCGGGAGGCTTTCCCCTCGCGTTCGGCCGAGCGCAGCGTGGCATAAGTGACGAAGAGGATGCCCTCGGGCAGGCGGATATCGCTCCCCTGACGGAACTTCGAGAGCGGCACGATATCGCTTTCGCGCCCACCGAGCGCCATCCAGTCGCGACGCGCATCCTCGATGAGCTTGTCGCTTTTTGAGACCCAGGCCGCGCGGCGGCGCCCTTTGAGCCAGTTGTCGAGGATGATGCCCGCGACCTGCCGCCCCTTGCCGCAGCCGGTGCCATCGCCGAGGAACCAGCCCTTGCGCAGGCGGAATGCAGCCTCGTCACCCTCGGCGGCTGCCATCAGCCGGCCTTCGATCTCGCCGCGTTTGAACCAGCCCTTCAGATGCGTCTCGTGGGCATTGCCCGCATAGATGACGCTTTCGAGCTGCGGCGCGGAGAGGAGACCGTCGGCGACAAGAGTCTTCGGCAGGACGGGGCGGTAGGTCGGGACGGGCGGCGGGACCGAGGCCATGGCAGCAGATTGCACAAGTGCAGTGGGATGCTCCACCGCGCTGTCGATCCTGATCGCCTGAAGGTCATAGGCCTCGTAGACCGTATCCTGCAATACGCCGTCCGGTTCACTCCAGGCTTTCGGCAGATAGTCGAGCGGGGCCATCTCGATGTCGTCAAACGGATGTCGCGCGCGTTCCTCGGCGAGGGCACGGGTTTCCTGGCGGGCGGCGTTGCGCAGGGCATGGAGGTTGGTGCGGGTCGGGCGGGTCGGCACCGACAAGGCCGAACTGGTAGGGCAGGGCGGGGGGCTGCGGCGCTCGGGACAATGGGTCAGCACGGCGGAGAGAAGAGCGGCCGTGGTCGCGCAGTCGGATGATAGGCGCCATCGATGTTGACAGGTGCGGTCTCGCCTTCGCCCATCGCGCGCTTGTCGATCACCGTCAACCGGGTGTCGATCGAAGTGCCATGCCGCGAAAAGACCTTGCCGTCGATGGCGGCGGAAAACACCACCTCTGAGCTCTGGCCTATCCGCTGGAACGTCGACTGGAAGCACTTGGTGGAGGGACGGAAACTCTCGCCGGTGATGACAAGGAGACGCCCACCGGGCGCGAGGCGAGCAAGGGAAGACAGAACATGTTGGCTGGTCGCCTGCCGGAACTGACCTTCGACATGGTTCGCAGCCGAAAACGGCGGGTTCATCACGATGACCGAGGGCGTGATCGACCTATCGAGACGGTCGTCGATCGACGCGGCATCGTGATCCGAGACGACTGCCTCCGGAAAGAGTTGTTGCAGCAAATTGCGGCGGGTTTCGGCAAGTTCATTCAGCGACAAACGCGCACCTGCGATACGGGCGAAGATCGCCAGCATGCCGGTGCCTGCGGAGGGTTCCAGAACCAGGTCGTCACCGCGAAACCCCGCCGCCTGCGCAACAATGGCCGCGAGCGGAAGAGGGGTCGAGAATTGTTGCAAGCGCACGCTGTCTTCGGAACGCCGCGTGTGCGACGGCGCCAGACCGGCGAGATGTTCAATCATGTTGAGGAAGGCGTGCGGCGTGGCCGCTTGGCGTTGCATCAGCGCGCCGTAGCGCGAAAGCATCAGGATCTGGGCCACCTCAGCGGCCTCATAGGCGTCTTTCCAGACCCAGGTGCCACTGGTGTCATTTGCGCCGAAAGCCTCTTCCATGGCGGCACGAAGGGCGGCAGCGTCGATAGACCTGCCCGCTTCGAACAGAGGGAGGAGGGTTTTCGCAGCCTGCATCAGTTGCTCGGCGAAGCCTGCAGACGCGGGCAGGGCAGGGGCTTCGGGCTCGGTTGCAAGTTGGACGGAATGGGGGTGAGCGTTCATCGGCAATCTCCGGGGTTGTGGGTTGGCCCCGAGCCCCGCGCGCACTCTCTCACCCGGGAGGGGTCACCCCTCCCGCCCTGCCTCTCGCTCTTTCATGGCCTCGAAAACTGAAGTCTTGGCAGCGAGAACTTTTCCACAAAATCTGGGGATGATGCTGTGGGCGTTGTCGCGCAAACCCATGCCAGGCTGCTGGGACACGGCCGTGCCTGCATTTTGGGCACCTCCAACGAAACGGAACCGACACAAAGCAATTTCGGGGACCGAATGGCCAACCAGGAGAAATCGCAAGAACTCAGAATGGGGATCTGCAAATAAAAAGGCGGCATCCGGGAGGAGGTGGATGCCGCCGATTATTCCGGATCGGCTCAGGGAGGAGGAGAGAACCGATCACAAGAGCAAACATAGGAGCAATGCTGCAGTCGCACAATGGGCGGGCCATGACTTCTCTGCAATGCAGCAATGCGTGCGCGCGATTGGGTGCTGCCCATAGTTCCGGTCTGTGGCGGCGAGTTATTCTATGGATATGCGGTCAATGCACCGGTCGCGGGTGGCGCATGGGGATCGGACCGAGGAACAGCATTCCGCGCCTCCGGCAAACAATGCGTCTCATAGCCGCCAACAAACCCCCAGCAAGCGTCGATCTCCTCGCCACCCTGTTCGACGACGTAACCATAGACCCTGCCGCCAAGGTAAGAATCGTAGTCGACGATCTCACCACGTAAAACGTCTACAGCCTTTTCGCGCAGGGCCTTGGTCACGCGTTTTACACCGAATTCGTTTCGCACATCTGCGAGCGTCATGTAGACAAAACCGACCTGGCCGGAATCCCAAGGGCAGTGAAACCCGATGGTGTTCATCGCGAGGCCGGAATGGTCATAGAGAAAGACGGGCAGGATGATTGCCTTGCATTCGGCGCGGTCCCGCAGACGGTCCATCGAGAGGTCGCTCTGATCCGAGACATCGGCAAGATTGCGCAGAAACGCCTCAGGGCTGTCGTGCTGATGGCTGTCACCCAGCCGATAGCGCCGGTGCCAGCAGATCAGCGTTCCGAGGTTGCACCACTCGCGCGGGCTCTCAGAATCGGGGTCGTGGTAGATCTTGATGTTGTGGCCCTGGTGGACCTCCTCGTAGACGGGGTCGTGCATGTCGATTTCCTTTCTTGAAACGCAATCGACCCGCCAAGCCGGTTGGGGCTCGAGCAGGTCGATTGGGACGTGGTCAGGTGGTTGGTGAGTTTGCCGCCCGGCGGATCAGGCGGCGGCGCGGTTCTGGCGATGCTGGACGTGCTCGACCGAGACCTTCAGAAGCCAATCTTCAAAGCCGAGAATGGTCTGGTGATTGGAGACCGCCGTGGCCCAGGCCGCACGCGGGTCGCTGCCAATCTGCGTCGGGTCGTTGTCGATCCGGCCATTGGCCATCCAGGGTTCGGGCTGAATGCGTCCGAGCCAGTCCGCCAGCGACGGGATCCGCCCCTGGCAGTCTTCGCGCACATGCTGCTCGCCGATCCAGCGGATCGGGACGACCCGGCCCGCGCTGTTGGTCAGGCTGCGACCAAACAACCGCTCAGCCTCAAAGATCCCGAGCGTGTGGTGCCGATGTGCTCTGTGAATGAAAAGACCTAGATGCTCTTTGGATGAGTCGAACCAATCATGCACATGCTGGTAATCATCTGGAATACCGCCGAATTTACGGGCCGAGCTTTCGGCGTGATGGAGGGGGTGTGCCATGTCAGAGCCCCTCATGTTCGGTGGTGTCGGTCTCAATATAGCGGTTCGAGTGGCTGACATCGATCTTGTCGGTCTCGAGCGACCAGGTCAGTTCGCCATAGCCGCCCTCGTTGTTCTCGAAGCCGGGGCTCAGCGCATAGGCGAAGTCCCAGCCGAAGTCCTCGACGCGGCGCCGTAGCTCTTCCGTGAGGGTGATCGTGTCAGGCGTCACGACAACGTCCTCGACATTGCCGGCATCCCCATAGCCTTCATATTGCACCTCGATGCTGGTCACGCCGAGGGCGCGTAACTCGGAGAGCAGCGCCGCGCGCGTCTCGACTCGCTCTTCGGCTGCACGTTTCTGGGCTTCGAGCATCTGTGCGTAGAAATCAGTCGCTTGTGTCATGTCTTTGGTCCTTTGGAATTGACGGAAGGGGAGGGCGACCGCTCAGACAGGCCGCCCAGAATTTCCTGTGGGCGGTTTCAGGCCGCAGCGTCGCCGCGTTTCTCAGCCGTTCGGTCAACCAGGTTGAAATAGAGGTTCTCGGTCGCGCGCTTGAACCTGGGCGGTTTGCGCGGAGCGAGGCAGCGCACAGAGGCGCTACAGCTCTCACCATGCTCCATCGCGAATTGCGTCACCTTGTCGATGAGGTCGTCCATACCCGCAGCCTGGATGCGCTTTTCGGGGTAGTTCGCCATCATCTGGAACTCGGTGACGACGAAGGCGCCATCGCGATGTGCGGGATAAAGGGTGATCTGGTAGTCGAGTGTTTTGGCCATCTGAGGTCTCCTGTGGCGGGCAAGGCGCGGGTATCGCGCCCCTTGGAACCCGCCAGCGCGAAAGGACCGCCCTTTGTGCAAGGGCGGTCCGGGGCGGTGAGTAGGGATTGGAGGCGTCAGTATTCCGACGGGAGAAGCAGAGTCAGCACGCGGCGCGTCAGCGCGGGATCAGAGGGTTCGGGCGAACCATATGTGTAGTCGACGTCATATAGGTCGATCTTGAACCAGACCGTCGTGCCATCGAATTCGATGCCCCCCATTTCGTGCCATCCCTGCGGGTCGCTGTCGGCATTGAAGGCGTCAAACGCGGCTAAATGGCGAGTGAGCTCCAGTTGGGCGTCGGGCCCAAGCGCCGCGACGCCGCGGGTCATCACGAACTGGCCCTGCGGGGCATCGGCAACGGGAGGATTGCCGAGGATGGAGCGGCGAAACGCATCATTCTGCGCGGCGATCATTGCGGCTTCCCGAAAGGGATCGAGATCGAGTGCGGTGGTCATGAGATGTCTCCGGGACGAGCCAGCCGATCCGGTATCGGCTGTAGGCAACCCGTCAGTCGGAAAGGGTCGCCCTCTGCGCGAGGGCGGCCCAGATTGTCTGTGGAATTCGGATAATGGCTTGCTAGATCAGGCCGCATCGCCGCTGAGGAAGGCGGGCAGGGACGACGGTTCTTCGTCCGATACGCCATCGGACATATCTGCTGCTGGTTCGGGATCAACCTGATCAGGCACCTCCACGACGTCAGAGCGGGACGCGCCAGCGAACACCATCCCATCGGGCAACCAGAGCGTGGTCTTGGCGACCGTTGCGGCGTCGAAACCTTCCGTCTCACCAGCGGTTTCTGCAAAAGCCCGCTCCATCGCAGCGGCAATGTCGCCTTTGCGCTCGCGGTTGCGCTCCTCGGCGTAGTCATCGCCAATCAGCTTACGCGCCGTGGCAACTGCATGCCCCTTGTTGACCCGGCCCCAGTAGTTCTGCGCAGTAGGGCGCCAACAGGCTGCCACATCGACATCAAGCCGCCCGCCGATCTCCTCGATGATCGCGGAGGGGCGATTGTCGGAGGAGAGCTGCGGCTTGACCGCCAGACCCGTCGCCCAGGCAAAAAGCGCCTGTTTGTCCGCAATCGGCAGTGCCGACATCGCCCGGAAGTCCTCAGGTTTCTCCAGCGTCATCCAGTCGGTGGCGAGGTCCTGTTCCAGTGCCTCGAGCATTTTCTGGGCGACGGTATCCGCATGCAGTACCTCGCGGTTTTGCGCCTGGAAAGGTCGGATCGAGATATCGAGCGCCTCGTTGTTGTAGGACCGCCCCAGAGCCTGCTCGCAGAGCGCATAGAGCATCGCGTCGAACGCCACCTCGAAATCCGCCGCCAGATGCGCCCGCAGGATGTGCTGGCGCGTGGCCCGGAGATCGTCGGCCAGGCTCGCCGAAATTCCGTCGGCTTTGCGCAAAGTCGCGGCCGGATCTGAGGTCGGCACCGGCGTCGAGGAGGTCGGCGGCGTCACGTTTGGTCGGGCAGGGGAGGCGGCCCCTCCCGCATCTTCGGTGGTCTCGTCGGGCTTAGGCGCGGCGGGAATATCCTCGGGCCTCACCAGGCCTTTCTCGACGCGCTGCGCTCCGTCATGGCCGATGGTCAGAACGACGCCAGCGATGGCGCGGTCTTCGTCCGCGTAAGGTTGCCGCTCACGTTGCAAGGCCTCGATCTCGCGAAGACGCGGCTCAATGGCGTAATATTCTTCCGTCTCTGCATCAGTCCAGTCTTCGCCGTCATTCTGCGCCGCCAGTTCTTCCTCGCGCGCGATGAGGCGGGTCTCTTCGGCGAGCAATTCCGGATCGGGATCGACATCCTGCGGATAGACCCGCCCGAAACTGCGAAACGCGCCGTAATCCACCGAAAGATGCACCTCGACCCATTTCCACGCCGCCTCGAAGGGTTTGGCCGCAGCCTGCAGCTTCTCGATAGCGAGGCGCTCTAGGAGCTCGGGGTTTTCCATATGGGCGCTGGCGCGATCGTCAAAGAGGTCGCGCAGCAGAACCCCGCCCGCCGCCTCATAGGCCTCGATGCCGACAAAGCGCCCGAGCGCCGAGTTCGCCGAATGCGCCGTCTCGGTCAGCTGGCGTTTGATGCTTTGCGGATGGATGTGATAGCCTCCCTTCACTGCGTTCCAGACCGCCAACTGGCGATCATGATCGTCGGTCAGGGTGAAGGCCATCACGCATTCGAGGGTCAGGTCGCCAGCACGGAACTGCTCGATGATCTCGGGCGCGACACGGGCGAGTTTGAGCCGACGGCGCACCAAGTCGACCGAGACGCCAAACTTCAGCGCGATTTCATCTTCACTGCGACCCTCGGCGATCATCGCCTCAAAAGCCTCGAACTGGTCGGCCGGATGCATCGCCGCGCGCTGGAGGTTTTCGGTGGTGGAGGTGAGGATGGCATTGCGCTCATCTTCGATGAGACAAGGCACCGGGTGATCAGCGGGGATGACACCGTCCTCGGCAAGCTGCTTCAACGCCTTGAGGCGACGACCGCCGGCATCGACGGCGAAACGCGTATCTGACAGCGCATGAACCACCAGGTTCTGCTTGATGCCGGTCTCGCGGATGCTGGCAAAAAGTTCTGCGTCATCGCTGGCGCTTGCCGCAACCTTGCGGACGTTAAGCGGGCTCGGCTCAAGTTGGTTGAGCGGGATCATCCGGATGTCGGCAGCGCCTTCAGGCGCGGCCGATCCGGCAGCTTCGGACTTCTTAACGGTGGTGGGTTTGGTTCGGGTTGTGGTCTTAGCCATGATTCGGATCCTTAGAAGCCGGGCCCGGATGAGGCTTTCTCTATCCTTTCAAGCCCGGCACCCGGGCTTCCCTTTCTCTGGCTCTTTACAAATCCGGAACAAGTCATCAATCGACCGTTTGTAAGCGAATGCAAGTGCCGGCTCTGTGGGGCTGTTCAGTCCAAAGCCCTTGGTTCCCTTACGCTGAGCGCGATCAGCGAGCTCTCGCAGACCATTTGTCGCGTTTAATTCCCGATTTCAATTGTAGCCGTAAGCTGAAATTGAAGCGCTGGAATTTCACCTTAGCGCTTCACCAACACGCCCAGCTTCACAGCCCTGCGGCTTTGGTCAGGTTTACCTTGAACCTGTCGCGCCTGCGCTGGTAGCGCCGGGTCATCTCGGCCGACGCATGTCCGAGTTGCTTTTGAACATAGCGCTCATCAACCTCTGCCGACGAGGCGAGCCCGGCGCGCAAGGAATGGCCAGAGAACATTGCCAGCCTTTTGGCTTCCGGCAGATCGGATCTGACGCCACTCTTCAGAACGGTTGCCTTGATCAGCCGAGCGACGTGCTTGTCGGAGAGGCGGGCCTCGAGGGCACGTTTGCCGTCCCGCGAGGTGCGCACGAAGACCGGCCCAAAGTCGATCTTCGCAAAGTGTAGCCATTGCTCAAGTGCGTGGACAGGACAGGTATGGTCGCTTGAGCCGCGCCCAACCTCGACCTCGCGCCACCCGGTCTTGGCGTTCAGCGTCAGCAGAGCGCCATCTTCGAAAATCTCGATCCAACCGCCGGAGTCCGGTGTATCATCCTTGTGCACGTCAAGGCTCACGATCTCGGAGCGACGGAGACCTCCAGCATAGCCCAGAAGTAAGATCGTCCGGTCTCGAAGCCCGCGGAGATCATAGGGAAGGGTGCCCACCATGGCCTGGATGTCCTCGGGCAGGATCGCTTCCTTCTGAACCGGCGGACGAGCGTGTTTGCGTTTGATCCCGGCCAGAACCGTGGCGATGTGGCGGTTCTTGCGATCAAGAGTGAACCCGCGCTGCCTGACGTTCCAGGCAAGCCCCGAAAGACGGCGCTCAATCGTGGAGATCGAAAGGGCAGGGGCCTTCCCGGCTGGTGCAGCCAGATCAGCCAGATAAAGCCCAACCATCTCGGGCGAGGGGGGCAGGGGATCCGTGCCTTTCAGCCGGCACCAGCGGGTGAAGTGTTTCCAGTCGGCCGCGTAGGCCTTGTTGGTGTTCTCGGCCGTCGAGGCTTCAGCGTAATCGCGCGCGGTGTCGATCAGCCGGTCTAGCGCGCCGGAGCCGGCCACATGAGCGGGCAGAGCGATTGAGGCTCGGTCCCGAGAGGCTCTCTCGTCGTGTTCGTCACTGTTCGGCGCGGTATGGGGTGCTGAGCTTGAAATCTCGGACTCTGACCCGCCCGAACCCTCGATTTTGGTGCTGCTATTTGTGAGACTACCCATGTTTTTGAGTATATCATTTTTACGTCCGATAACACAAGGTTATTGGACATATAAAGGCTCGGCAAAGAGGGGCGGTTTCTACACTATATGGTAGCCAAAAGCGCCGCAGCAAGATAGTGTTGTGGCATGACATATGCCCACTCAACCTTCGACAGCGACCCTGATAGCTTACCCCGGATGCCGCCCTGGGTCACCTCGGCACGCGCCGAAACCCTTGAAGATGTGGCGTTTTTGTCGGGCGCAGCACTGAGCCACCTGCATCTTGTGTTGGGGCGAGAGGCGGTCCCCCAAGCCTTGTTACGGGATCGGCTGTCGTTGCGCGCAACGGAGGCTTGTGTCGCGTTTTCGGGCCGGCCGGAGCGGGCAAGGGAGCTGCGCGACGTGGTGCATCTGCTGCGCCCCGGCGACCTGCCCGGCCCGGCAGGCGAAACCTGTCTGGCGTGGCGTCGCGCCACGGAAAGGCCGGTGGCCGTACAAGCTCTGGTCCGGGCGCTGCCTGAACTTCAGGGTGATCAGATCGCGCGTTGGCTCGATGCCGGGCAGGGGGCAGCGGTCAGTCGCGCGGCAATGGTGCTGGAGGCGGTACTAAACGATGCCCCCCGTGCCGAGGCGCCCGCACTCGTCCTTGCTGACGCGACCCTCGCTCAGGCGCTTGGTTGGGATCATGTCGTGCCGCTTCTGGCCGCAGGCCTGAAGTGCGCCGACATGCGCAAGCGAGGCGAAGACCTACGCTCGGCTTGTCATCGTGCGCTCGTCTCATCGGCGGTCGATGCCGTGCGCCTCTCAACTGACCTCGCGCGGCGGGCAGCGCATCTCAAAGCGGTCGCGCCAAAGCTGCGCGCCAAAGGCGCGCAGGCCGCCGTCGCGATATTCCTGACCCAAGATGCCGTCGCGCCTGCGGCCCTGCCACTACCGGACCGGTCTGCACGGCGGCTCTGTGACCGGTTGGTCGATCTCGGCGCGGTGCGCGAGCTGACCGGCCGCGACACGTTCCGGCTCTACGGGATCTGAGCGATGGCCAAGGATCACGCCGAAACTGATTTCGATCGGGAATTGGACGATCTGCCAACCGAATTGCGCTGGCGTGAATGGATGCGGCGGATTGAAGCCGTTCTCTTCGCCAGTGCATCGCCGGTGCCGCGCGAGGACCTCGCGCGCGTGGTGGGGCAGGGGGCTTCGGTCGATCTGTTGGTCGAAGACCTGGTCGCCGATCTCGAAGGACGATCCTTCGAAGTGGCGCAGGTGGCCGGCGGCTGGATGTTGCGCACGCGGCCCACCTACGCCCCAGCGATCAGGGCCGCTGCGGATGTGGGCGAACAGCTTCTGGACCTGGACGAATATGATGTCGCGGTGCTCGCTGCCATCGCCTACCACCAGCCGATCACCCGGGACGGGCTGAAGGACATCTTCGGCAAGGAGATCAGCCGCGATCTGATCGGGCGACTGCATGCGCGCGGGTTGATCGGCACCGGGCCACGGTCGCCGCGGCGTGGAGCACCCTATACCTATGTGACGACGGAGCAGTTCCTGGTCGCGTTCGATCTGGAGTCGCTGCAGGACCTGCCCGATCGGGAGCAGATGGAGGATGCAGGGATCATCAATTCTCGGGCATAGCCGTTGCCAATGATGTGCGGCGGTTTGAATGAAGGCGACCGATGACCTGTTGCAAGTCCGCCAAATCAGGATGTCTGGAGCGCGTCTTTGGTCCCGGTGTGATCTGTAACGTGATCTCTGCACTCAATGACGCCACCAAGTCGGAATGCTTGGGCGCAGCCAGTGCAATGCGGGTCCAGAGGTCAATTGCAGGATGCACGGAACGTTTTTGGAGGTGCGTCATTCCATCGGCCAACTGGCGGAACAATGCGTAGCGGACCCGGTGCGGCAAGCGCGAAATTGCCGTCGGCTCGCCATTGAACGTGAAACAAGCCGCCCCAAGCATGGCGGGCAGGGATGGATTTCCATGCCGTCCATGTCCTGCAACATGCATTCGAAGCAAATCGTCGATGAGCCGTTCGAGACGCTGCACATCATACTCGGCGGGCAGGGTGGGTTTTCGGAGATCAGCATCACACCAGACGCAGAAATGTTGCGGCAGAAGCCGGTTCTGTCGAGCAGGCGCAATGCCGCCGCCGCAGGCAGGGCAGTGATCGCGCAAGCGGCATCCATGCCGAAAGCAGGAAACGCGCGTCGCCAGGCTCCAGCCGCGCCGGAAGAACGGTGCGCGATCCTCTTTCAGGCATGCCGGGCAATATTGCAGGCGATTGACCCGAGCGGTCGATGTGCGGGCATCTCCTGATCCTGTGATCTGCCGCACTCGCAACCGGGCCAGCGGGTCGCGGTGCAAAGCCAGGCCATCAATCTCCTCGGCGGGCAACCGGGTTCGCTCGACCAGCAAACTGAGGATTCGCCCGGGAAGGTCTCGGTCAAGCTTCGCAGACCAATCTCCAACTGCGACATCCAGAACCCGCCCAAAATATTGAGGTGGAATTCCATTGGCCATGGCCAGCCGATGCAGCCAGCTCGACAGAAGCTCTCCGGGTGCCGGTGCAACAACGCCGGGCCAGCCTTGCCCCACCTCATTGCCGTAGTCGCGCGCAGGTGTGACTGTGATCTCGGACGCAGACTGGTTCACATCATTTCGCGGCGCAAAGGAGCATTTCGGCGTTTCGACAGGGGCGTGTAACCAAGCGAGGTAATGGTCGCTTCAGAAATGTGTTCCTCGCCGTTCCTTATCGCCTTGATAGCCGCGTTGCTCACGATATCGACGACCTCTCCGATCAAGCCCTCTGACAATTCATGGATGATCTCAGCCAGTGACGGTCGCGACAGGTCCGAGGCTCGGGCGAGAGGCATGCTGGTCTCAAGACTATCGAGGAGCGTCGCGAAATCCTCGTCATACGCCCATCTGGGAATAGGGATCGTATCGAACCGCGATCCCATTTCCTCGGTGTCGTGTACCGCGTCATAGACCGCAACCTCGCCAACCAGTACGGGCGAAATGTCGTGGACACGTGCGATACGGCGCAGGAACGAAAAGATAGCTTTCACGTCCTGTCGGCGCCCTCGAAGGGCGCTGTGAAACTCATCGAAGATGAGCAGGCGGGGTTTCAAGCTGTCCAGCAAATGATCCACCTGCTCGCCCGCGCGCGACAGGCTTCGCCAACCAGAGGCCTGAGGCGCGCGCAACCCGGCAAGAATGCTGGCATAGAAGTGAGACAGTCCGGCACCTTCTCGGGTCTGGATCACCCAGATCCTTTGACGTTCTGACTGACGCAAATGTTCAATCGCGAAGCGTTCGGCGATCATCGTCTTGCCATTGTGATAAGGGCCCGTCAGCAAGAGCCCTCTGGGGCGCAAAGTTACTGGCCGATCGAGTAGCAGACGCATGGCGTTATGGGCGCGACTTGCAACAGGATGGCTGATCCAACGGGCCGTCCGGATATGGGCGATGCGGCACGCGTCACCGGCATCGAGAAGTGATGCGGCGGAGTCCAGGAGGTGATCCGTCATTTCACCAATCCTCAACCGGAAAGACGCGGCGCGGGCGCTCAGGGTCAGGTGTTTCGCGGATTGGTGTCGGGGAAGAAGTGAGGCTCTGGTAGGGTTTCGGCGCATTAGTCGCATGCCTGGCCCGTGCGATTTCCTTCAGCCTTTGCTTCTTCGTTGCTGAGGCATCCACGGTCGCCGCGATTTCGCGGCGGATCGCGGTCTTCTCCTCGATCGGGCGTCGGCCGGTTTCGCGCGCTCGGCTTCTCTCGGCCCTGTGCTGCCAGAGGGTGACCGCCTCAAGCAGTCCATCCCGCCGCTCCACAGGGCGCCAGGCTCCTGTATCGGGATCCTTGATGTAGATGTGACTCATGTCCCGAGGATCATAACGAACATCGAGAGCACCCAATCGATCACGGCGGGCGACCAACGGGCCCAACCATGGATCGAAATAGTCGTTGGCAAACAGGCTGACACCCTGAGGTGAAATCCTGCGTGTCTTGTTCGGGAGAAAGCTGAGCAGAACATCGAAAGGGTTGTCTTCCCGGCCGTCCGGCTGACGGCATTTTCGTTCCCATTCATTGGTCGGGACTGTCAGCTTGCGTTCATTCTGGCTAAGATTGTGATCGATAATCGCCAGCGCGATACAGCGTTCGAGGTCTGCAAAGTTGAGCCTCGCACGGTCTTCGGACAGATACTCACCCCGATCCGCGATGGAACGCCCGGTCTTGCCAGGCAGGGAGCGCAGCACCGTATTCACCTTGCCTAGAAGCCGTTCGACAACCCCGCCACGATGGACGGTCCCCTTGTTCCGGCTTTGAATTGCAATCCCGTACTCGGCACAACCCCGGATGAAACTGGTGCTTCTGAATTCCATGGCGGAATCCACGACGACCTTCTTCGGGCGGCCAAACATCGGCCAGGAATGATTGATGTCGCGCGCTGCCAGCCAGTCCTCCTTGCGGCACATCGCCTGCGCCAGACAGAGGGCGACCGACAGGCGTGAAGGCTGCTCAAGGGTCAGGCAGAAGCCGATAATCGCGCTTGTTGCAACATCGGCTGCGATAGTGAGATAGGGGCGTCCAGCATAAATGCCCTGACCATCGATGACTTCCACAAACTGGATGTCGGCGGGGGTATGGTCTATCTGAACGACATCGAGTGCGTGCTTGGCTCGGATATAGCCTGGGCGGGGTTTCAGACGTCGCAGGCTTTTCCCTCCTGAATGTCGCCGTCGTGCAATCTCCTCAGGCGTGAACAGCCGTGGGATACGTTTGGAAACGGTGACATAGGCGGGCGGATCAAGACCCTCGCTGACACAACGGGTGCGGATTTCATCGACAATCGGCGCAAGGTCCGGTTGCTCGGGCCGAAGCCAAAGCTCCCGAAGCGTTGCCGCAATGATCTTTTCAACAGCCGGGCTGATCCTTGCGCGCCTCGCCCCACCTGTTCTTGGCAGCAACGAAGAAACCCGGCGCTCGGTGCGGTATCGGCGCAGGTGGTTGTAGACTTGGCGCGTCGAGAGACGCAACTCGGATGCGGCCCGAGCAACTGCGGTGCGCATTGGCTCTTGCCCGTCCAGAATGCGATCCAGCTCTCGCGCGATACGCGTTGCTTTGGCCCAAGCGTCGTCGGACGCTTCATTTTCGCGCAACGTCATGAACCCGCCGCGCCACGGTTTCTAAACCCCATCTTCTGCCCCATTCTCTCGCTTGTTGAAACGCGAGTTAAAAATTGAAATCGAAACGTAAAAACACACGTCGGATTACGCTTCATCCTACTGGAATCCTGTAAGAACTTTTTGATGAAACGGCAAAGCAATTGCGACAGGAAGAAGTTCTCTGGTACCTGCCGGGCCCGATCGAAGAGGAACCGGATTACCGGCCTCCCGGACCTCGGGCGGGACAGCCGGAAAAGGGCCTCATTGATGACTGGGCAAGGGCCGAAGCGGATCAGGCTGCGCTTCTGGCAAGGGTGGCCGGGCGCTTGGGTGCGCTCGATGACCGATTGGCTCGCGCGCCCAAAGGCTGGCTGCATAGGTTGGCACTGATCGAGGCGGCAGACCTGAGCTGGTTTGCAGGAGATCGCGTAGGCCCGGATCGTCTGGCGCTATGGATTTCTATGCGCCTGTCAGGCGCACAAGATGACCCAAATGCCTTGGCGCGAATTGGATGGGCCGTTCGGCGACTGACAGGCGGTCCTGACCCGATAGTCGATATCGCAGCCTTCCTCGACCGCCGCGATCCTGAAAACATCGATGAAAATGCCGAGCGCTTCGACGATCGCGCGAGCGGTTGGCTGGATTTGATGAAACAGGCCGCCGATCTTCATCCGATCACCCGCGCCTGCATGGGGTTTCATCTCTGGAGTCTTGCGGGCCTTGGGCAGCAGGGCGATCGGGTGGAAGCAGCGGTCACGGCCGCGCGCATCGCGGCTAGCGAGGGAAACGGGGCAATTTTCGCACCGTTGGCAATGGGCGGGGCAGGGGGCCTGCGCGCGAGTGGGCCATCGGCAGAGCGCCTTAAACAATGGCTCGAGGGGATGCAGACAGCTATCCTCATGGCGATGCGGCGCCTCGACGATATCCAATCATGGTCAGCGAAGGCCAAAGCAGAGATGTCAACGCTCTCAGGCAAGACACCGCCGGTCCTGAGCGCCCTGCTGACCGAATGGCCCCTCGTTTCCGCCCCGATGGCCGAAATGTGGATCGGTGCTAGCCGCGCCACCGCTCAACGCAATCTCGCCTGGATGGAAGCGAAGGGTCTAATCCGTGAAGTGACGGGGCAGGGACGGTTTCGGATGTGGAGTATTGCGATTTAGGCCGACCAGCGGCCAGTCGAAATCTGTTCCAGTTTCGAGCGCTCTGACTACAGATTATCCTTTATTGCATCACCCCAAAGTCAGCACCATCTCCTCCGAGAGCGACAAGTCCGGAATATGCAGGTTCTCAGGTGCCGGGCCTTTGCGAATGCGCCCAGCCGCGTCATAATGGGAACCGTGACAGGGGCAGAACCAACCCCCGAAATCCCCCGCCCCATCGCCCAGAGGGACACAGCCCAGATGGGTACAGACACCGATCATGACCAGATATGCCTCGTGACCCGCAATGGCCCGGTTCTCATCGCTTGCCAGCGCATCGTCGGGCAGATTTGGGTTGCGCGCCGAGCTTTCAGGCAGGTCAGAGACCGCCTGTGCCCGAGCCTGAGCCATTTCTGCCTCCGTTCGATGACGGATAAAGACAGGTTTTCCGCGCCAGTTGACGGTCAATTGCGTTCCGGGCGCGAGATCGGAAATATCAACATTGATCTGTGCCAAGGCGCGGACATCGGCGGAGGGGTTCATCTGGTTCACCAGTGGCCAGAGCGCAGCCCCTGTTGCCACGACCCCTGCCCCGGCTGTTGCGTAATACAGGAAATCCCTGCGGGCGGTATTCTCTGACGCTTCCATCATCGGGCATGTGTCCGTGCCTCCCGCGCTGGAAGGTCAACACGCGAGATGTAACGTTTTGTCAGCGCACCTCTCTACGGATCATCAAACAGGCCTTGTCGGCGCATTAATGGTGCGGGCCCGCGCCTTTTGCCATCATGAGGTGGTGCTCCTGGTGATGCGCCCCGATGGTCATCAGACCAAAGAAACCAAGTCCTGAATCTGCGCGGCATCGCCATCGACACTGAGCGCCACGCCATCTTCTAAGTCCTCTGTCACAACGTCCCAGCCGGTCTCGGCCGCGAAAAAGGGCGCATGGGCGGGCACCATGGCGCGGATGGCCTCGAGAACACGGGGGGTGCCCCGAATCTCGAACCGGGCCCCTTCCGGCCGCAGGGTGCGGGCGACCACGGCCTCTTGGGTCAGAAGGTCCATATCGACCAGATGGCGGCGCAATCCGTCAATATCGACCCGCTCCCAATCCGTCTCGGGATCGGCCTGCAGGATCGTTACGATTTCCGCCAAGGCGGCAAAGGCCGATTGCCCGGTTTCCTGCGGTCCGCCCATGTCGTGACCAGCCGCGGAATTGGCGTGCTGCGCGGCCACGGGTGCGGCCATCACTATGGCAAGGACGAAGGGAATGAGACGCATGGACAGGTCCTTCAATGGGGTGGTGTCATGTTTACGCTAGCAGGGGCGGATGCATCGTAATATGATTTCAATCATATGTTGCCAAACCCCTATGATCATATCCCGAGCTCAGCCCTGCGCCCAATCTCCGGCGCGGTTGGAGATACCGTATTTCACCAAGGCGACCCCACCCACGGTCTCTATGTCGTGCAAACCGGGCGCGTGCATCTCGAGCGGGTCGGTCCAGATGGCGAGCGGTTCATCATCCACCGTGCCCAAGCCGGAACAAGCTTTGCCGAAGCTTCGGTGTTTTCGGAGGTCTATCATTGCGACGCAGTCATTGTTGAGGCCGGGGCGCTGATCCGGATCGACAAGGCTTCCGTATTGGCCGCTTTTGCCGACCCGGCATTTGCCCGCGCCTATGGCCGTCAGGCGGCTCAACAGATACAGGCGCAGCGACAGATGCTGGAGATCGTCGGCATTCGGCGCGCAGAGGACCGGTCGATGGCAGGCTTGCTCGAAGGCTCCATCGTCGAGTTTGCCGCTCGGTTACAATTGAGCCATGAGGCGACCTACAGGGCGCTGCGAAAGCTTGTGCAAGACGGACGGGTCATGAACCCGTCCCGCGGGATCTATCACCTGCACCCATGACCTGATCAGCTGTGGCTCGCGAAGACCGAGGTCGCGCCGTCGGAGCCAACAAGCAAGGTGTCAAAAGCGTCACCGGCCCCGGGACCGCCCATGCCGGGCGAACTCATCGGCATGCGGGGGACAGTCAAACCGCGCGCCATCGGTTGCTCTGCTAGCAGCCGCGTGATGTCCGCGGCAGGCACGTGGCCCTCGATAAAATAGTCGCCCACGACCGCCGTGTGACATCCAGCAAGTTCCGGTGCAATTTGCAGCCGATCTTTGAACGCATAAAGCGCATCCTGATCGACGTCCTGCGCCTCGACCGCGAAGCCCGCTTGCCGGACATGATCGACCCAAGCGGTGCAGCATCCGCAGGTGGGGGTTTTCAGGACTTTAATGACCGGTTCCGTGTTGGCCAGTGCTCGCAGGGGGAGTGTGGCAGCCGCTCCGGCCAGCAAGAACGTACGTCGTTTCATCATGTGTTCCTTTTTGAGTTACCCGAGACCCTAGAACTGTGTTTTCGAGAGTCCAGAGGCTGTTCCTGCTTGTCGGCGTGAGGGCGGATGTATCCAGGGCGTGTCCGCTTGCTGGCCCGCGAAGGGGCTGGATCAACATCCTGTCGACCCAGAGGTCGCGCGTCGTGCGAAACTGCTCGATACCGATCGTCATTCCCTCGTGGCCCTTCGCGGGCTGGGCTACGTAAGTACCCATGAGGCGGTCCCACCACGGCAGGTTGAAGCCGTAGTTTGAGTTGGTTTCGCGCGGATCGACAGAATGATGCACGCGGTGCATGTCGGGTGTGACGACGATCCATCTGAGCCACCGGTCGACCGGTCTCGGCAGGTTGATGTTGGCATGGTTGAAGAGGGCAGTGGCGTTGAGGATGATCTCGAACAACAAAACCGCGACGGCGGGCGGACCAAGCGCTGCCACCAGGGCGAGCTTGATCGCCATCGAGATGAGGATCTCAATCGGATGGAAGCGTAATCCAGTGGTTGCGTCGAAGTCGAGATCCGCATGGTGCATCCGGTGCAGGCGCCACAGGGCCGGGACGGCGTGGAACATGACATGTTGCAGATAGATCGCCAGATCGAGCAGCAGCATGGACAGGATCACAGCCAACCCGAAAGGAGCCTCGATAATGTTGAACAGGCCCTAGCCCCGCTCCTCGGCCAGGACCGCCAGACCGACGGCCAGGATTGGGAAAGACAACCGGAGGATCGCCGTATCGATCACGACAAGTGCCAGGTTGTTCGACCAACGGATGACACGCGGAATGTCACGCCGCCGACGCGGGGCGGCGAGTTCCCAAAGCGCCATGGCGGCCAGCACACTCAAAAACGCCGTCAGACGAATCTCCGGCTCTGCGGCTAGTATTATGTCCATCACAGTCTACGGCCCTTCTGTGTTAGGGCTTGGGTGCGGATGCGCATCTCGCACATCAGTCTTTTCTTGCGCAGCCTTTGCAGCCGCTATCTGGACTATATCAAGATCCCGCGCGTGGCGCTCGTCGAGACACTCTGTTTGGAGCTGCAGCGTGACCATGTGAAACCCATGCTGTTCCGTCAGCCGCCGATAGGCCCGGTTCAGCAGGTCCGCGGCCTCTGCGGGCTCACCATGGCGGATATGGGCAGAAAATGCGTGTTTGCCGCTGGTCAGCGTCCAGGCATGCACATGGTGAACGTCCAGAACCCCGTCCTGGCCGCGCAGGTCCGTCGTCACAGCCTCGAGATCCGTTCCCTCTGGCGTGCCTTCCATGAGGATGTGGACCGCTTCCTTGATGACGCCGACGGAGGCCCAGAGGAGAACCACCCCGAACGCCATGCCGAGGATCGGGTCAATCGCCAGAAAGCCGGTGAACTCGATCACTAGAGCGGTGACGATGATCAGGAGGCTGCCGACAAAGGTCTGGATGATGTGCCAGAGCGCACCACGGGCATTCAGATCGTCCTTGCTCGATTGCCACATCAGCCCCAGCGAGATCACTTCGGTGACCAGGCCTCCGAAGGCGACCCAGAGCATGGGACCCGTGGCCAGGTGAATCGGATTCCCGAGCCGCATCGCGCCCATCCAGATCACCAGAAGCGCCATACCGAGAAGAAAGCCGCCATTCACCAGTGCCCCGATGATCTCGGCGCGGTACCAGCCGAAACTCCGCGCCGAATCCGCCGGGCGGCGCGCAATGCGCTGCGCGATGATGGCCACCAGAACGCCGCCAACCGCCGACAGGGTGTGAAACGCATCCGACAGGACGGCAATCGAGCCAGTCCAGAGCCCGACGGCCAGTTCAATCACGAAGTAGACGCCGGTGAGCCAGGCCGAAATCACAAGGGCCTTGCCGGAACTCGGCATATGCCCGGCGTGGGAATGACTGGCCATATCAGCTCTCCTTCCGTTTCGTACCGGTCTTTCGCGTCGCGGCGAAGAGAACCGACAGGCCGGTAAAGCCACCCAGCGCAAGTGCGGTCCATGTGGCAGTGCGGGCATCGCCGTTCATCGCCTGGCTGCCCATGTGAGCGAGCAAGAAACTCGCTGGAATAATCCCGGCCATCGTGGCCAGCGCGAACCTCCAAAGATGCAGCTTGCTCAGACCTGCGGCGTAACTGATCATATCGAAGGACAGAAACGGCAGCAGGCGACTGCCGAAGACCAGGAAGGTCAGAGTGTTCTGGGACCCGAACAGGCCTGCGTTAATCTTCTGACCGAGATGACGCTCAACGAAGGGACGACCCAAGCCGCGGGCCAGACCAAAGGCGGCAAGCGCACCGAGTTCCGCACCTAGAACGACGAAGAGCGTCCCGTACGTGTGTCCATAAGCCGCTCCGGCGGCGAGTGCGATTGGCGCCGAGGGCAGGGGGCTTGCGACAATAGCGATTGTCATGAGCGCCACGATGACAATTGGTCCGGCAAGACCTGCCGCCTCGATCCAGCGGTCAATTTCCGCGCGATCCGGCAGGCGAATGTCAACGCCAAGGACGTCCGGGAAGGCCAATGCGACGACTCCCATCAGGAACACCGCCATAAGAAGGATGCGCATCATCATGGATCAAAACACGGCATAGAGCAGAACGAAGAACGTCGCTGCCAAAAGGTCAAAGGCCACGCAGAATGGAATATACCAGTTCGGAATCCGGGCGAGACGATAAGAATTGTGGTGTGACATGTCCCAAAGGGCGTGAAGGGCCAAGCCCAAGGGGAGGAAGGCCCAATGCCATATCAGCCCCAGGAACGCTGCTAAGCCGAACAAAAGGGCGACCGCGAGCTCTGCCCAGAACACGCGCGCTCTGCCGTCCGCAGCGCCAAAGCCGATATAGGCACCGCCAATCAAAGCAAGCGTGATCGAAGCAAGAGCTATCGAGCTTTGCTCATCCAAAAAAAGGTGAGCCGGCAATGTGAGAACGACAAGCAACACGCCAACCCATACGGGAGATTTCAAGATATCCCCGTGTCGATGGTGCGATACGTGATCGCCTGTCTTTTCGAAAATCTGTGCCATGGCTTTGTACCTAGGGATTCCAGCAACTGGAAGGTCAAGGGCTATTCATCCACGCGCGCAACGCAGCGCTCACTCAACCTTTCCACGGTGAGGTCAAAGGACCGATATCAGGACGTATTTGACGCTGACGCCAAGCTCATGTCCGACGCGCGTGGCGATTTTCAGTCATCTTTCGCCTTCTGCCAGACTTGCTGGCAGGCTGAGTAAAGAAACGTCGCTGACCAGGTCAGCAACATGAAGCCCAAAAGCGATTGCAGCATCAGCAACAGTCGAAAGGGCCCGACCACCTCTATGGACGAATAGCCAAGGGTCGAGAACGAGATGCCCGTAACATAGAGAACATCCTGAAACATCGGCGGGCTGTTGCTGAACGATTGCGGCAGAACGCTTGCCACCACCATCGTGTTGAACACGGCGAGCGTCACAAGTTCCAATACGTGCAGCAACAGCAACGCGGAAAACGTCAGGATGATCCGAAAGCCGGAGCCATCCGACCGCTGCGGGGAAAACTTCAGAATGCCCGACAACGCATAATGATGGACAATTCCCATCACGATCGCCGCGCATATTCCGACAAACATAGCCATCAACTCGGTCATACACCCAAACCCGTCTTCCTGTTCAAACAGGTCAATTTGACCATACATCAGGCTTTTAGCACAATGGGACCAATTGATTCTTCACTGGTCAGGCCAACGCGGGGGGCAACCCGTTCAGGGCGACATCCACCGGAACGGTCGGCAAGTTCGATGCGATCCAGCCAGGCCCTTCGCCTGATCCCAACATCCCTTCCGAGATATCGGCGTAGCCCGAATAACCAGCTTGTCTCAACGCTCGAAGCAGCGATGCGGAGCGTCCGCCAGTGGCGCAGATCAGTCCAACAGTGCGATCACCGCTCAGTTCCTTGGCCCTGAACAATCGGTCCGGAAAACCGGACGCGTGCATGCTTATCGGCCATACACCAGCACCTACGCCGGTTTCTTGCCACTCTTTGTGCGTTCTGACATCGATGATCCGCGCCGTATCCGATAGAAGCGCGTCAAAGGCATTCTCTGCCGACCAGACAGATCGGCTCTGCGCCAACAGCGGTGACGCTGCGACGGTCAGCACCGTCATATGAGCACCCAGAACGAAACGGCGCCGGTTCAAATCAAGAGCCATATTCGAAAACCTCATCCTTTGATCGGTTGCGATCCCAAAGGTCACATAACATACGCGCGACGCTACCCGGGAGCACGACACGGTGCAGGCACAGATTTGTATCCATCTGTAGCAAGGGACTGACCTGATACAAACGGCTACAATTTTGCCCATGAAGCAGAATGCAACGATGATCTAGGAAGGACGCCATGGGACCGCCACCTCATATCCTTATCGTGGACGACCACGCTCAGATACGCGAAAGCGTCGCGCGCTTCCTGGAGAAGAACGGAATGCGCACGACCGTCGCCAGGGATGCCGTGGAGATGGATGCCAAGCTGGCCACTGGTCACTTCGACCTCCTCGTGCTCGATGTCATGATGCCGGGCGAGGACGGTTTGTCGGTTTGCCGCAGACTTGCGCCAGAGGGTGATCTTCCGATCATCATGCTGACGGCGCTTGGTGAGGAAACGGATCGGATCGTGGGTCTGGAAATCGGTGCGGACGATTATCTCGCCAAGCCGTTCAATCCACGAGAACTGCTCGCCCGCATCAAGTCGGTTCTTCGGAGAAGCAACCGCGACGAACCTGTGGCCGGAAGCCTCGCTGGGAGGAAAGTCTCTTTTGCGCACTGGATACTGGATACCGACCGGCAGGTGCTGATTGACGAGTCCACCACCGAGACCCCATTGACGACCTCCGAGTTCAAATTGCTGGCGGTCCTGCTGGAACGCGCGAGGATGGTGCTCAGCCGTGACCAGTTGCTTGACCTGACCGCTGGTCGGACGGCAGGCCCGATGGATCGCACCATCGACAATCAGATCAGCCGTCTCCGCCGCAAAATCGAGCCGGATGTACTTAGGCCCAGTGTCATCAAAACGGTGCGGAACGGCGGATACTGTCTGGCTGCCGATGTCGAGGATGCGCCGTGATGCGCCGTGCGATGAGATCTCTGAGCGGCCAATTGATCCTGCTTGTGGTCGCGGCACTTGTCGTGGCCCAGGTGATCAGCCTGTTCCTGTTCGCCGACGAGCGCAGCCTTGCGATCCGTGCAGCTTTAGGATTCGAGGCCGCGGGTCGCGCAGCGAATGTCGCGCGGTTGATCGAAGAGGCCCCGCTGGATCTGCAGGACTCGATCCTTCGCGCGGCAAATTCGCCTCTGATCCGGTTCGATCTGTCGGACGCTCCGATCATGGATCACACCGGTCATTCGGACGGCGGCATCGTGGAAGCGCGCATACGCGCCCTGATGGATGACAGCTACAGCCGGGATATTCGCGTTGAATTGCACGAGATCGAGGGCGAGTTGCGGCCTCTTCCCAATCTCTCGGACGAGATGACAGAAATGCATCTCGCGATGATGCGCGGAGAGTTGACAGCGGTTGAAATGAACCTGTCCATCGCCATCAAGGGAGCGCGTTGGCTGAATGTCGGAACGCGGTTCGAGCGACCGCCGATCCAATGGCCTTTCTATTCGATGCTGACCTTCGGGATTTCCGCCGGACTGCTTCTGGTGGCGATCTTCTGGTTTGTAATGACGCGCCTGACGCGTCCTTTGCGGCACCTGTCGAAGGCCGCGGACCATCTTGGCCGGGGCGAAGATGTGGGCGAATTGGCGGTCACAGGGCCGACCGAGGTCAGAGATCTGACCGTCGCATTCAACCGCATGCAACGACGGCTGACCCGGTTTGTCAGTGATCGTACACGTATGCTCGCAGCCCTTGGCCACGATTTACGCTCGCCGTTGACTGCCATGCGTGTCCGCGCGGAGCTGGTTGACGAAGAAGAGACGCGGGACAGCCTCATCGCATCGGTCGAAGAGATGCAGATTATGGTCGAAGCGACGCTCACCTTTGCACGCGGCCTTACCGGATCCGAAGGTGCCGAAGTGGTCGATCTGCGCAATTTTCTGGACAGCTTGTGCAGCGATATGGCGGCACACTGCACCTTTGCCCCGAGTGATGATGTTGCCGTGCGGCTTCGACCCAACGCGTTCCGAAGGGCGCTGAGGAACCTGCTTGAGAACGCCGTTCGCTACGGTGGTGCCGCAAAAGTCAGCTGGGCGACCCACGGTTCGAACCTCGTACTCAACATCGATGACAATGGGCCCGGCATTCCCGTCGACCAGTTGGAAAAGGTCTTCGATCCCTTCTATCGCCTCGAGCAATCGAGGTCTCTGGAAACGGGCGGTTATGGGCTTGGGCTCTCGATCGCGAGGACAATCGTCCAATCCCATGGCGGCGATATCCAGCTGGTCAACCATAACAGCGCGGGTTTGCGCGCTGTTGTCACCATCCCACTGGATGAAAGCGAACTAATCGAAGGAGAAACAGATGAAACTGAAAACGCTCATTCCAACGTTGCTGGCCAGCTTGCCCGCCAGCATGGCGCGAGCTGATGGTCCAGGCTCCTGGACAGGTCACATGTGGGGCGGAGGCTATGGCTTTATGGGCGGCTTCATGATGCTCGCCTTCTGGGGCGCCGTGATCGCATTGATCGTGTTTCTGGTGCTCAGGCTGCGGGACAATGGCACCCGTCCCCCGGACTCGGACGCGCAGGAAGCGCTCCGGCGCCGCTTTGCGAATGGGGAAATCGACGAAGAAGAGTTCCGTCGCCGCAAAGCAACGCTCGACGAATAGACCCCGCCGCGGACGCCAAAGCCGTCCGACGCGACGCCCACCGACACTGGATAGGAAAGAACGCCATGGTCCCGGAAATTGGTCACTTCGCACTGGCCCTCGCGCTTGCGCTTGTTCAAAGCGTTCTGCCGATTGCAGGTGCGTCGCGTGGAAACGCCGTCTGGATGAAATCCGCCCAGGCGACGGCAATAGGACAAGTGCTGTTTGTGGCCATAGCCTTCGCAGCGCTGATGCAGGCCTTCATCGTCAGCGACTTCACCGTCAGGAACGTCGTCGAGAATTCCCATTCGCTCAAGCCGATGCTCTACAAGGTGGCCGGGACCTGGGGCAGCCATGAGGGTTCGCTGCTGCTCTGGATTCTGATCCTCGCGGTGTTCGGCGCGGGCGTCGCCTGGTTCGGATCGAACATCCCCGCCGAGACCAAGGCGCGCACCTTGTCGGTGCAGGCGTGGATCAGTGTCGGCTTCCTGTCCTTCCTGCTGCTGACGTCGAACCCCTTCGAGCGGGTGTTTCCGCCGCCGCTCGACGGCAATGACCTGAACCCGTTGCTTCAGGACATGGGTCTCGCCATGCACCCGCCGCTCTTGTATTTCGGGTATGTCGGCTTCTCCATCGTGTTTTCCTTCGCCGTTGCGGCTCTTATAGAGGGTCGCGTCGATCCGGCCTGGGCCAGATGGGTCCGGCCATGGACATTGGCCGCCTGGATCAGCCTGACGGCGGGTATCGCCCTCGGGTCTTGGTGGGCCTATTATGAACTGGGCTGGGGCGGCTGGTGGTTCTGGGATCCGGTCGAGAATGTAAGCTTCATGCCTTGGCTTCTGGGCACAGCGCTGTTGCATTCGGCCATCGTCACGGAAAAGCGCGATGCGTTCAAAAGCTGGACCATCCTGCTTGCCATCCTGACTTTCTCGCTTTCACTTCTCGGGACGTTCATCGTCCGGTCAGGCCTGCTTACATCCGTACACGCGTTCGCCGTCGATCCAGAGCGCGGAGTTTACATTCTGGGTTTACTCGCGGTGTCCATCGGTGGGTCGCTGGCGCTCTACGCCTGGCGGGCGCCCGAAATGGAGCCGGGTGGTTTGTTTCGCCCGATCAGCCGCGAAGCCGGGCTGCTCGTGAACAACCTCATTCTGGCCGCCGCTACGGGAACCGTTCTGTTCGGGACGCTTTATCCACTGATCCTGGAGGCTGTCACCGGGGACAAGATCTCGGTCGGTCCACCTTTCTTCAACGCGGCCTTCATTCCGATGATGCTGGCACTGGTCGTGTTCATGGGTCTTGGTCCATTCCTGTCGTGGAAGCGGGCTGATATCGCCGGTTTGCTCGATCGCATCCAATTCGTGGCCGTGCTGGCGGTCATTGCAGCCTTGGCCGCATGGTATCTTCTGAACGGTGGGCCGATCATGGCCTATCTTGCCATCCTCGGCGCAGCGTGGCTGCTTTTTGCGACCCTGCGGGAATGGGCGCTACGCATCCGTCTGTTCGAGGTTTCCCTTGCAGAGAGCGCGAGACGCGTGCGCAACCTGCCACGCGCCTCTCACGGTATGACGCTTGCCCATGCCGGCGTCGCTGTGTTGATGATGGGGATGATCGGCTCGACCGGATGGAAGAGTGAGGAGATCGTCTTTGCCGCCCCCGGGACCGAAGTCACGATCGCCGGGTTCGACATCACCTTCGAAGGGGCCGCAAAGGTTCAAGGGCCGAACTACATCGCGGATCGCGGCACCCTTGTGGTGCGTCGGGATGGCGAATTGGTCACGACACTTTTCCCGGAACGGCGGTATTACCCGGTCGCGGAAAGCCAGACGACGGAGTCGGCCATCCGCTCCACATTGGCGGGTGATCTCTATACGTCGATTGCAACGCCAGCCTCCGATCAAGTGAACAACGCCGGAGCATGGACCCTTCGGATCCTCTATGAACCGCTCGTCAACCTGATCTGGATCGGCTCGATCCTGCTGGTGATCGGTGGCTGTTTGTCCTTGTCGGATCGCCGTTTGAGGGTCGGGGCGCCGCGCCGTGCCAAACAGCCAGCCACCGATGCCGTTCCTGCCGAGTAGGAGAGAAGATGAAACGCCTCATTGCCGGGCTGCCGTTTATTGCGGCGGTCATATTCGGTGGGTTTTTTCTCTGGGGGCTCAATCCCGACCGGGATCCCAACGAGATCCCTTCCGTCCTGATCTCGCAACCGGCCCCGGCGTTCGACCTCGATCCCGTGCCGGGGTTGGAGACACCCGGCCTGGCCCGAAGCGATCTTGTCGGCAACGAACGACCGGTCGTGGTCAATGTCTTTGCGTCCTGGTGCGTGCCCTGCCGCGCGGAACATGCCGTGTTGACAAGATTTGTCGAACGAGACGGCATGCGGTTGTTCGGAATAAACTACAAAGACAAACCTGAGGATGCCGTGAAGTGGCTCAATGACCTCGGCAATCCCTACGAGCGGATCGGGTCCGACCTGTCGGGCCGGACCGGGATCGAATGGGGCCTGTCGGGCGTGCCGGAAACCTTCATCGTCGATAGCGATGGCACCGTTTTGTTTCGCTATGTCGGGCCGGTCGTGGGTCCGGACGCCGTCGAACGGTTCACGCAAGCCCTGAAGCAGGCAGGCGCACTGCCAAATGGAGCAGGTTCATGAGACAGTTGATTTTCGCGTTTTGCATCGGGCTCCTTCCCTTTGCCGCCAATGCGGTGGAACCGGACGAAATGCTGACCGACCCGGTATTGGAACAGCGTGCGCGGGAGATTTCCAAGGATCTACGATGCGTCGTCTGTCAGAACCAGGACATCGACAGTTCGAACGCGGGTGTGGCGCGGGACTTGCGTCTGCTCGTACGCGAGCGCCTGGTCGTTGGAGACAGCGACGCGGAGGTGATCGAATACATACGGGCGCGGTACGGGGATTACGTGCTGCTGAAACCGCCTCTGGAGCCTGCGACCTACGCGCTTTGGTTCGCTCCGATCGCTTTCGTTCTGATCGGGGTTTTCGTTGGTGGCGGGCTACTGATGAGTCGGCGAAAGCAAGAGCCATTTGAAGACTTGGGCTCGGAGGATGAGAACACCGTGTCCGAAATTCTCAGGCAAAACGAAGCGGGGGATGCGTCATGATCTGGGGTATTTTCGTTCTTTTGACGCTGGTCGCAATCGGAATTGTCCTCTACCCGCTGCTGCTATCCAAATCGAACACTCTCACCAGAGGGGATGCGGTACCGGCGATCCTCGCCGATCAGATGCGGGAAATCCAACGAGACATGGACCGCGGTTTGATTTCTGAACAGGAAGCTCAAGCAGCCAGACTCGAGATCAAGAAACGGATCCTCGCGACGACCCGCAATTCGGAAGAAAAAGCCGGATCATCCCGTAATGGTGGCAGAGTCACTCTCGTTGTCGCGGCGGTCCTCGCGCCGGTTATTGCCGCGGGCTACTATCTGACGATGGGATCGCCGGAGGTTCCTTCAATGGCCTTCGCTGCCCGTGCAGAGGAGCGGGCACAGACTGATGAGGTGACGGCGCTGGCAATACAACTTCGCGAAAGGCTTGTATCCGATCCGACCGGCGGCCCTAGCGAAGGGTGGATGCTGTTGGGCCAGACCTATCAGCGCATGGGCAGAGCAGCCGATGCCGTCGAAGCCTTCGAAGTCGTTGCCGAACGGGAGGATGCCACCTCCGCGACATTCTCCATGCTGGCAGAGGCTGTCGCGGTTGCCAATGACGGCGTTGTTATTCCACGGGCGAAATTGGCCATTGATCGCGCTTTGGACCTTGACCCATCCAATCCTGCGGCAACCTACTTCGAGTCTCTGTATTACCTTCAGCAAGAAGAGACGCGTAAGGCCTACGATCTGCTTGTTTCACGACTGAATCAGGAAGAGGCTTACGTTCCCTGGATGGAGACCTATGCAGCGCAGATCAACCGGATTGCAGCGGCAGCTGACCTTCCGGTCGTCAATCTACCCAGCGGGCCGACGTCGCAACCAGGCCCGAGTGCCGCAGATGTCGCGGCGGCGTCGGAGATGAATGACGCGGATCGCGCGGAGTTCATCCGATCGATGGTCTCGCGGCTGGCCGAGCGTCTTGAGGATGAACCGGACGATCTGGATGGTTGGATGCGGCTGGCAAATGCCTATACCGTCCTTCAGGAGCCCGATCGCGCCGTTGAGGCCTACCGCAAGGCTGAAGCGCTGTTGGAGCAGCAGCCCGCCAGTGATCCTCGGCGTGCGGCGGTCCGTGCCGCGCTTGAGCGGCTCGGCGGCTGACTACTGCTCGGTGTCCCGGTCGAGCAGGTCACTCCTGTCCGGCAACCTTTGCGGAAACATCCCGACCACTGGCTTGCGCCAAGGCGTTCATCACGTCCTCGGTTTTTAGCAATTCGGACAGCACAATGCCGTTCGGTGCCGATGGTCCGTAGACGGCATTGAAGGGGATGCCGTATCTGCCGAAACTCTCAAGGTAGCGGGAAATGCGCGTGTCCGGGCGTGTCCAATCTGCCTGCATCGCCGTGACTCCAGGCGCTTCAAGCGCGCTCCGGACTGGCTCCCGATCGATGATAAGTGTCTTGTTCGCTTTGCAAGTCAGACACCAGTCAGCGGTCACATCGACAAAAACGACCTCTCCTGCGGACACGCGTTTCGCTATGTCCGAACGATCAAATGCGATCCAAGCCAATGCCGATTGCGACTCTGAACGGGCCGGCGCTGATTGCTGCAGGACAGGACCTGCGGCAATGGCCAGGACAAGGCTGGCTATGGCAATAGACCACCTGAATTGGGACTGCACATTCGGGAGAGATAGTATCAGAACGGCGAGACCGGACAACGCCGCGACCGCGATGACAGACGCAAGCCCGGCGACACCGTCGAGCACCCAGAACAGCCACACGGCGGTTGCAAGCAACAAAACCCCCATGACGCTTTTGATGATCAGCATCCATCGACCAGGCTTGGGCATGAATGCGACCAGACGCGGGAACGCGGCGATGACGAGATAGGGCAGGGCGAGGCCGAGCCCGAGGCTCGTAAAGACGATGAGGATGTCCACGCCACGCCCGGCCAAAGCAAAGGCCACCGCGGTGCCGAGGAACGGTGCCGAACAAGGCGTCGCCATGACGGCACCGAACATGCCAGTGAAAAAGTCGGCAGAATACCCGTTGCGTCCTCCGGCCCCTGCAAGCCGCGTCTGCATGCCGTGTGGAAGGGCGAACTCGAACGCTCCGAACAGATTTGCCGAAAAGACGAGCAGGACAGCGATCATCGCCGCAAGAAACAGCGGGCTTTGAAACTGCAAACCCCACCCGACGCTGAGGCCTGCCGTCTGGAGCGCCCAGAGGACGAGCGCCAGACCCCACATGAACGTCATGATGCCGGCGCTGGCAGCGACGAAACCGAACCGGACACGGGTTGTGTCGTGATCGGTGTGTTTGAGCACAGACGACACCTTGATGGACAGCACCGGCAGCACGCAGGGCATCACATTCAGGATCAATCCGCCCAGCAGCGCGATCGCGGCAATCCAGATCAGTTCCATCATGTCCGGTGTCGTGGCGGCCAGTTCAAAGGGTGGTGCTATTCCTTGCGCCACGCGATCCGCGATGATCGTGAAGGCCCGGTTCTCGCCGTCGGTGACGGTAATCGACGGAGCCACTGTCACATCCGTATTCGACGAGAGGATCGGCAAGCGCGCCCAAAGCAAACGATCCTCTTCTCCCAAACGGATATCGGGTTTGCCAAGCGCAACACCCATACCCAGTTCGGGAAACACATCCGGCGACTGGAGTGGTTCATCGACGCGAAGGCTGACGATCAACTCCGTGAGGTCTTCGTCGATGAAGGCATTTGCCTCGCTGACGCCGCTCGTCTTGGCCCCTTCGGGGACGCGCTCGGAAAACGTACCGATCAGCCCAGCCGAAGTGCTGTCGATGACGTTGCCCCGTCCGAGGCGAAGTGACAGGTCAAACTCTTCCGGGACACAGACATTGGAGCACACCAGCAGTTTGACCTGCGCGGAAAGAGTCACAGGTGCGCCGGGATCTTTGAGCGTTATGCGCAGCGGAAAGACGACTTCACCCGCATAACCAAAATTTTCGATGCCGAAGGCGGTGAAGCGCGTCGGGGCGGGCCACATGAATTCGACATCTGCGACGTTTTCGGAACCGCTCCATTCGACCGAAGGCGGTATTCCCACCTCGCCCGCCGACCGCCAATAGGTCTTCCAGTTTTCGTTCAGTTGAAGGTGAAGCCCGGCTGACAGAGTCTGTGTGTTCTCGGGAACGCCGTCCTGTACACTAATGAGATGCGCGGTGAGTGGCGCGCTCTGGTATTCAGCAGAGGTTGCTGCCGCGACACTTCCAGAGACAACGGCCAGGAGCACGAAGGGAATAAGCAAAACCCGTCGCAGGATCAAAAGGCAATCGATCAAGATACCTGCTTCCTTCCCATATTTTCCGCAGATTTCGCCAGGACGGCGGAAATTGCGTCAAAGTCCACCTGTGGCAAAACCCTGGCGACCGTCCGCACAGACAATTCGCGCAACGCCAGTCGCAGAAGATGAAAGGGTTCGACACCCATCCGGCAGAAGGTCTGACGCTTGCTTCGTGGACACGATAGCGCCGCGATCCGAGCAGTCTTCAAGACTTCCTGCACATCCCCCAAGCATGAAACCCGACAACAGCAACGCGCCTACGCGTACCTTCCCGCGCACATCAAGGCCTGTCGCGGACCACGACTGGAATCGCGGAGGTTATGGGCTCGGTCGTTTCCTCGATAGTATCCTTTGCCTTGTCGGAATGGCACGATTTTCCCATGAACTTGTGCATCACGAGATGCGCCCCAACGCACAGCAGGAGCGGGGCGAAAGCCGCTGCATTGCCCCACATGCCCGCCAATGTGCCGCCGGCAAGAAAAAACCCCGCAACGGGCAGCAGCATGACGACGCAACACGCCATCATACCATAATGCATGAGCCTGTCCGTGATCGGCTTTTTTCTGTGGCTGTGGTGGTCCATGACACCCTCTTTGTCTCGTTCCCGGCGTCATTTGCGACCCTCCAGCAGGGTAAGGTCAAGGATACAAATGGATACACTTCTCGCGGCCTTGTCAGGTTGCCTGATGCCGGGTCTCCCGTAAAAGACATGTACAAACCGTAGGCTAGGAGTGTGTCATGACGACATCGCGAAACAACAAGATCAATCGACGAAGCCTATTGGGGTATGCGGCTGTCGCTTGGGTTGCACCAAGCGTGGTTCGAGCCGAAACCATTCGCCGCAACATGTCTTCTTTCCGAGTTCATGACTGGCAAGACCATTTCGACACGCTCGGCAAAGGGATCATCATCTCAGACACCGTGACTATGGCGCTACAGCACTGGACAGCGGACGGCGAGATGCGGATTTACCCGACATCCGTTCCGCTGACCGACGAACTCACCAAACGCGGTTACACCGAAGTGGTGGAAAAACGCAAAAACCCCAGTTGGGCGCCGACGCCCTCCATGCGGGAACGCAATCCGGAATGGCCAGCACGTATCGAGGGGGGTGATCCGGACAACCCCTTGGGTACTCGCGCACTGTACCTGTCGTGGCAGTACTACCGTATTCACGGAACACAGGACACGCGCAAGATCGGCCGCCGGTCGTCAAACGGCTGCATCGGTTTGTTCAACGAACAGATCGAGGAAGTCTACGAACGAGCGCCTGTCGGCACTCAAGTCAAACTCATCTGACCCAACGGGCAAGGCGGAAGATACAGGCATGGACAAATTAACTGCGCTGATTGGTGCCGTTTTTGTTATCGGCGGGGGTTTTGCCGTTTGGCAGTTCGTTGGAGCCGAAGATTTAGCGGTTGGCCACTCCATGACGCCACCTGACACAAGCGAGATTGCCGAAGGCGATCCGATCGTCCAGGTCCAGCTGCCTGACGCACTCTCGCAGCAGGCGGCGCTTGGGAAGAACATATTCGAGGCAAAATGTTCCGAGTGTCACGGCGAAAATGCCGCCGGTCGCAACGGTGTTGCGCCGCCTCTCGTGCACAAGATCTACGAACCGAGCCACCATTCGGACATGGCTTTTGTTCTGGCAGCTCAAAACGGCGTCCGTGCACATCACTGGAATTTCGGTAATATGCCTAAGATCGAGGGATTGACCCAAGGAGACGTCAAGATGGTGGCCGCCTATGTCCGCGAATTGCAGCGGGCCAACGGGATCAACTGATGCGTTGGTCGAAGACGAACCGATGGATTCTGTCGGCCGTTTTCGGCCTTTTCCTTGTAGTTCTCGGGGTGGCAGAGGCGCCGGTATATCATGGTGAAACGTCGTTGGGGCAGGAATACCATGGTCACGAAGACGCAGGGCCATCGACCGAGGCCTCTGGCCACTGCCATCCAGGCCTCGATTGTTCTGTCCCGGCAGCGTTATTGCTTCAGCCGAACATGGCGTACGAGCCTTCTTTTCTGAAAGCCGTCATGCAAGACGGCGCGATCCAACGAACCGAATTGCGCCCGATCAGCGATCCTCCACCGCCCCGACGGTGGGTCTGATTTCACATCGCTCGAAAAGCAGACCCAAAGAAGGATCGAAGACATGAAAAAGACGACTATCGTAGCGGCAGTGTTGATTGCAGGTACTGCGGTCACGGCATTCGCGCATAGCGGTGCCACTGGCATCGTGAAAGAGCGCATGGATGCCATGCTTGCAATGGGAAAGGCGGTCAAGACCGTGGCCCCGATGATGCGGGGCGAAACGGCCTATGACGCAGAAACAGTGCGCGATGCCGCGCGCCTGTTCCAGCAGCACGCCGGTGAGAGCATGACAAAGCTGTTCCCAGAGGGCACAGGGGGCATGCCCTCGGAAGCCAAGGACGAGGTGTGGACCGACTGGGAGCGCTTCGCGGCATTGGCAAGTCAGCTGGAAGAATACTCTGAGGGCCTGGAACGCGCAGCCGACAATGGATTGGGCGGCATGAGCGGCAATACCTCCATGGATGGCGCCTCGATGATGGGCGGCGGGTCAATGATGGGAGGCGATACAACCATGATGGGCGGGAGCACGATGATGGGCCGAGGCGACATGATGGATGCGGCCGCCATTGCCGAAATGCCCGCCGACGCAGCATTCGCGATGACGACCCAGGTCTGTTCCGCATGCCATGAACGCTTCCGGGCGGAAGAAGACTGACCATGCGCCGGTTCTTGACACTCGTCAGCGGGGCCGCCGTGCTGGGCGCGGCCAGCCTCGGCGTCGTGATTGCATGGCCTGTCGGCAGTGCAGTGACTCCGATTGCAATAGAGGGCAATGTCGACCGGGGCGCATATCTGGCGCGCGCCAGTGGGTGCATTGCCTGTCATACCAATTTTGAAGCGGGCGGCGCACCACTTGCCGGAGGGGCGCCGCTCGAAACCCCGTTCGGAACGTTCTACCCGCCCAACCTGACGACAGACCCGGAACATGGCATGGGCGAATGGACGGCAGAACAGTTCGCAAAAGCCGTGCGGCAAGGCATCGGCCCCGATGGAACGCCCTACTATCCGTCTTTCCCGTACACCTTCTATGCGGATTTTTCTGATCAGGATATCGCTGACCTCTGGGCGGCGTTTCAAACCGTGCCGCCCGTGGACGAGCCTGCACCAGAAAATGATGTCAGCTTCCCATTCGACCAACGATGGGGGCTGAAGCTCTGGCGAGCGGCGTTCTTCTACGATCCGGATACCGAACCGGTTGAAGGGCGAAGCGACGCATGGAATCGAGGACGGGAATTGGTGCGCGGTGCGGCACATTGCGGAGCCTGCCATACGCCGCGCAATCTTGTGGGAGGCCGCGATATCGGTGCTTCCTTTGCAGGCAACGCCCAGCTTCCCGGTGGCAGCAAGGCACCCGCGATACGGCCGAAAGACTTGCCCAATAAGGACTGGACGGTTTCAAACCTCGCTTATGCGCTCCAGACCGGCATCACCCCTTCGGGCGATGCTTTCGGCGGCAGCATGGCGGAAGTGGTTCGCGAGGGAACTCGGTTTCTGACACCTGCCGATCGCGAAGCGATGGCGCTTTTCCTGCTGAACAAGGACACGGTCGAGGCGGAGAACCCCGCGTCGAACTAACACCACGCGGGGGCAACACGCCCCCGCTTTCTCGAGGATCGAAATGAGACAAACACGTCGGGATTTCTTGCGCCATGCAACACTGGCGGCCTGCGCGGCGGCCATCCCGCAGTCGGCTTTTGCCGCGACCCCGTTCGAGGACCTGATTGCCAAGGTTGCACGTCGACAGCTTCTTCCGGACACCTACCCGGAAACAGAGATCTGGGGCTATGACGGCCTCGTTCCGGCCCCGGAAATCAGGGTCACACAAGGCGATCGGGTGCGTCGCAGGTTTCGCAACGAGGTACCCGATCCCAGTTCGGTTCACTGGCACGGAATCCGGATCGATAACGCGATGGATGGCGTTTCAGGACTGACCCAGAAAGCCGTGGCACCAGGTGAAACCTTTGACTACGACTTCGTCGTACCGGACGCGGGCACCTATTGGTATCACGCGCATAATCGCTCATACGAGCAAGTCGCGCGTGGTTTGCGCGGTGCCTTGATCGTCGAAGAGGTCGATGGACCGGACATAGACCGCGAGGAAGTCATCGTTCTGGAGGACTGGTTGCTCGATCCTGACAGCGGGCAGCTATTCGACAATTTCGAACAGCCCATGATGATGAGCCACGGTGGACGCATCGGCAACTTTATCACGACCAATGGGCGTTATGATCTGACCTTGCCCGCGAAGCGCAACGAACGCATTCGCTTGCGGATCATCAACGCAGCAAGCGCGCGGATTTTCCCGCTGACGCTCTCGGGGTTGAGTGGCTGGACGGTGGCCGTCGATGGAATGCCAACCGGCCAACTCCAGCAGATTGACGGCGAGTTGATCCTAGGTCCGGCACAACGCGTGGACTTATTTGTGGATGTGACCGAAGACGAAGGCGGCATGGCCCAATTGCTTCGCATCGGCGATGATGATCAACTGACCCCGCTAGTGAGTTTTTCCGTCGACGGTACAGCCAGTTCGGTGCCGAGAGACAAGCCTCTACCGCTGCCACCGAACCCCGCGGCACACGCCCCGGACCTTGCCGATGCGCGTGATTTGCGGCTGGTCATGTCCGGCGGCGCTATGGGGCGGATGCAGTCCGCGTTGCTGGGCGGGGCACGTCTTGGATTCCGTCAGCTTGCCCAAGCGGGCAAGTTCTGGGCCCTGAATGATGTCGCCGAAATGACCGACACGCCACTGGCCGATCTGTCACTGAACGAGCCGGTGCGCCTGAAGATCGAGAACCAGACCGTTTTCCCACATGCGATGCACCTGCACGGGATGCATTTCCGCGAACTGCGCTCTGACGGCGCGTTCGGGCCGATGCGGGACACGATCCTGTTGGCCGGCAACGAGGCCCGGGAGATCGCCTTTACGGCAGACAATCCCGGAAAGTGGCTGTTCCATTGCCACATGCTCAGCCACGCCGCATCTGGCATGACAACCTGGATACGGGTCACATGAGGTATCTTGTTTGGTCCGTTCCGATCGCTGTCGTCGCAGCCGCCTTCACGTATTGGCTCTCGACCAGTGCATCCTCGGATGTCGGCGGCGCGTCCAGGGCGGAGAGCTACGACATCGAAGAAGGCGCGTTGCTCTACGCAGAAAACTGCGCGTCTTGTCATGGCGCGGATCTGGAAGGCCAGCCGGAGTGGCGAACGCCCGGCGCGGATGGGCGCCTGCCAGCGCCGCCGCATGATGAGACCGGCCACACCTGGCATCATCCTGACAGCCTGCTCTTCGATTACACAAAACTGGGGGGTGCGGCGCTTCTGGCGCGTCAGGGCGTCGAATTCGACAGCGGAATGCCGGGTTTCGCAGAGGTGCTGACCGACCAGCAAATTCACAACATCCTGGCCTTCATCCGGTCCACCTGGCCAGACCGCATTCGCGAAGTCCAGGCCGCGCGGACAGAAGCCGACGAACAACGAGGAGATAACTAAGATGCGTTTCAGACAAACCTTCACGACGGTTGCGATGGCTGCTTTGCTTCCGATACCGGCACTCGCCGACGAATTGTCGGAGGCCCGGGTCAAGGAACTTGTGCTCGAAGCAATCCGCGAGAACCCGGAGATCGTCATGGAGGCCGTGGCGATCCTCGAACAAAGGCAGGCGCAAGCGCAGGAGCTCAGTCAGGCCCAAGTTCTGAATAACCAGCGCGATCTGATCGAGAACGATCCGAATGCGCCGGTTCTCGGCAACCTGGAAGGGGACGTCACTGTTGTGGAATTTTTCGACTACAACTGTCCCTATTGTCGGCGGGTCAAACCCGAGGTGCGGGCTTTGATCGAAGACGATCCCAACATTCGCCTCGTCTATCGTGAATGGCCCATTCTCGGAGAAGGATCGGTGTTTGCCGCGAAAGCGGCCTTGGCAGCGCGCAAGCAGGACAAATACGAAGAGTTTCACTGGGCAATGATGGGGCTGGAAGGCCGCGCGGAAGAGGCCTCCGTGCTGCGCGTGGCCGAGGAGATCGGCCTGGATATCGCGCAGTTGCGCAAGGACATGGAGGCCTCCGAGGTCGAAGAGCACATTGCGACCTCCATGCAACTGACCCAAGCTCTGGGCTTTAACGGCACGCCGTCTTTCGTGATCGGGGATGCGCTGGTCCCGGGCTTCGTCGAAAAGGCGCAGCTTGCCGACTTGGTCGAGGAAGCCCGCAAAGTCGAAGACTGAAATTCTGTGCCTGGACCACCCTTGGGTGGTCCAGGCACTGCATCAAGCGGCCGCAGGTTCCACGTTGTAGCCCGCATCCCGAATGATCGCTTGGACCTGATCGGCTGGTAACACGCTGTCGACATGCACCTGTCGGGCAGAAAGGTCACATTCTACGCCTGCATTCGGATCTGCGCTCTTCACCGCGCTTTCGATTGCTGCGGTGCAATGCCCACAGCTCATGTCCGGAACGCTGAACTTCATCGGAACCACTCCTTGATCTGATTTCTATCGGTGACATGGGGCTTCCCCCCGCTGGAAGGTCAAGTGAAGAAATTTATTTGGCGCCCTCCCATTGACCGTCCAGTAACTGGAAGCCTCATATTCCACTTCGAATGGAAAAACAGGTGACACATATGCCCGAACCCAAACAGATCAGCCTGCCGATCGAAGGCATGTCATGCGCGTCCTGCGTTGGCAGGGTCGATCGCGCATTGAATGCAATCGACGGCGTAGAGGATGTGTCGGTGAACGTTGCCTCGGAAACTGCTCGCATGAGCGTGGACGCGCTCAAGCGCATTCCCGACATAATCGAATCCCTTCGCGAGCTGGGCTACCCCGCGCGGAAGGCCAGGGCCGAACTCACGATTGCAGCGATGTCCTGTGCCTCTTGCGTCGGGCGGGTCGATAAGGCGCTTGCCGCGGTGCCCGGGGTGGTCGAGGTGAACGTCAACCTCGCCTCAGAGACGGCGACGGTCGTTTACGTCGAAGGTCTTGTCACGACATCCGATCTGATCGAATCAAGCGGCGCGGCAGGGTATCCAGCAACCGTGGCAACGGCCCAGGCCGGTGACGACAGAGTTGCGCGCAAGGAGGAAGAGGCTCAGGCGCTTGCCAAACGGGTCACCTTTGCGGCCATCCTCGCCTTGCCGGTCTTCCTGATCGAAATGGGTGGCCACGTCATTCCGGCCGTTCATATGCTGATCGAGACCACGATTGGCCAGCAGACGAGTTGGCTTCTTCAGTTCGTGCTGACGACAATCGTTCTCTTCGGCCCGGGCCGGACGTTTTACACCAAGGGTTTCCCGGCCTTGTTCCGGGGTGCCCCCGACATGAACAGCCTCGTCGCGGTCGGCACCGGGGCGGCTTACCTTTATTCCGTGGTTGCGACATTCGTACCGTCGGTCCTGCCTGACACGCTGCGCACCGTCTATTTCGAGGCGGCAGCGGTCATCGTCGTTCTGATCCTTCTGGGGCGGTTTCTTGAAGCGCGCGCCAAGGGGAGAACGGGCGCGGCCATCCAGAAGCTATTAGGGCTTCAGGCGCGGACTGCACGCGTGATGCGGGACGGAGAAAGCGTCGAGATCGAGATCGATGCGCTGGTTCAGGGTGATATCGTCATCGTGCGCCCTGGTGAACGCATCGCGGTCGATGGCGAGGTCATCGAGGGGACCAGCCGCGTCGACGAAAGCATGCTGACAGGCGAGCCGATCCCCGCTGAAAAAGGTGCCGGAGATACGGTGACCGGCGGGACGGTCAACGGCGCCGGAAGCCTGCAGTTCCTCGCCACGCGGGTCGGCGCCGACACGACCCTGGCGCAGATTATTCGCATGGTCGAAGAGGCCCAGGGCGCCAAACTGCCGATCCAGGGATTGGTCGACCGGATCACCTTGTGGTTCGTGCCTGCCGTGATGGCGATCGCGGCGGCGACCGTGCTGGTCTGGCTGTTTTTCGGGCCTGATCCGGCCCTGACGATGGCGCTGGTCGCCGGTGTGTCGGTGCTCATCATCGCGTGCCCCTGCGCGATGGGGCTTGCGACGCCGACCTCGATCATGGTCGGGACGGGACGTGCTGCGGAAATGGGTGTCCTGTTCCGTAAAGGTGACGCCTTGCAGCAACTTGATTCCGTTGATGTGGTCGCCCTCGACAAAACAGGCACGGTGACCGAGGGGCGACCCGCACTGACTGACCTTGTGCTGGCGGAAGGGTTCGATCGCCCAACAACGCTCTCGAAGATCGCTGCCGTGGAGTCGCTCTCCGAGCATCCTGTCGCGGACGCCATCGTGCGGGCCGCGCGGGCCGAGGGCGCACCTCTTGTGGCGGCCGAAGGCTTTCAATCGGTCACAGGTTACGGCGTGCGCGCCGTGGTCGAAGACGTGGAGGTGTTGGTTGGGGCCGACCGCTACATGGCGCGCGAAGGCATTGACGTCTCGGCATTGGCTCCAGAGGAAACGACGATCGCAAGCAAGGGTCGCACGGCGCTTTACGCTGCCATAGATGGGCGTGTCGCCGCCGTGATCGGCGTGGCCGATCCGGTCAAACCGGCAAGCCGCGCAGCCATCGCAGCGCTGCACGAAAAGGGTCTTGCGGTTGCGATGATCACCGGCGACAAACGCGAAACCGCCGAAGCCATCGCCCGCGAAACCGGTATCGACCACGTCATCGCCGGCGTCCTGCCGGACGGCAAGGTTGCGGCGCTCGACAGTTTGCGCCAAGGGAACAAGCGCATCGCCTTTGTCGGCGACGGGATCAACGACGCCCCGGCGCTGGCGCATGCCGATGTGGGCATCGCCATTGGAACCGGCACCGATGTGGCCATCGAATCTGCGGATGTCGTCCTGATGTCGGGCGATTTGCGCGGCGTGGTGAACGCCTTCGAAGTATCGCGGCGGACCATGCGCAACATCCGGCAGAACCTGTTCTGGGCCTTTGCCTACAACGTGGCACTTATTCCGGTCGCTGCCGGGGTGCTCTATCCGGCCTTTGGGTTGCTCCTGTCACCAATCCTTGCGGCGGGTGCGATGGCGTTGTCCTCGGTGTTTGTCCTGACCAATGCCCTGCGGCTGCGGCGCATCGCGCCTGCGATGGACGAGCAGCGCGCAATCCCGGCAGAGATGGCAGCCGCCACTCCTGCTCCAGCAGAATAACGGAGGTCCGACATGAACATCGGAGACGTTGCCCGACAATCGGGTGTGCCCGCCAAGACGATCCGCTACTACGAGGACATCGGTCTGATCCGCCCGAACCGTAGCGAGAACGGCTATCGCGCGTTCACCGAGAACCACGTTCACAAGCTGGCGTTTCTGGGTCGCGCACGGGCCTTGGGGTTCACCATCGAAGATTGCAGGACGCTCCTGTCGCTCTACGAGGATGAAAACCGCGAAAGCATGCAAGTGAAGGCGGTTGCGGAAGACCATCTGCGCCAGATCGAGGAAAAGATCGCGAAACTGCAATCCATGCGCGCGACGCTCGCCGAACTGGTGGAAAAATGTGCCGGGGATCACCGGCCCGACTGCCCCATCATCGAGGATCTGTCGCCGGAGCGGTTGGCCAAGTGACAGGCAAGAAGGGGCTGTACCTCAGAACCAGATCGCGCGGACCGGCATCCAGATACCCATGAAGATCATCATCAGGTTTTCCGTCAGCGAAATGAACCCCAGCGGGACGGAACTGTCACCGCCGACGCAGGCGCATTTCAGCTCTCTCTTGTCGATATAAACAGCCTTGAACACGCTGACAGCGCCTACCGTGCCGATAAACAGGGCGACAGGCGCCGAGAGCCACAGCAGCGCGCCGGCAGTCATCAGGACACCTGCCAACGCTTCGCCGAACGGGTAGACCTTGCCGTATCGCACCCATTTGCGCGCCAGCAGATCGTAGTTGAGGAACATCGTCGAAAACCCTTCGACATCCTGCAATTTCTGGATCGCGAGAATGGTCATGGACAGCGAAATGAACCATTCGAACCCCCGCAAGGTAAGGACCGACCCGTACTGGTGCCAAGACAGGCCCAATGCCAACAGCGCGGCAACGGAAAAGATCGCGATGACCGGCTGGTAGGTCGTGTCGCTTTGCTCTTCCTCGGGTGGGTCAATGTCGAAAAACACCCTGAGATCATCGTAACCGCCGATCCGTTCGTCCCCGATGAAAGTCTGCGGCGTCGTCTCGACCCCGGGCTTCTCCATGAAAGCATCGGTGTCTTCACGGGTGTCAAGCGGATGGTCTTCCACCTCGAAGCCTTGCCGCTCCAGCAGGTCTTTCGATTTCAGACCGTAGGGGCAGACATGGCCCGGCATGACCATGCGATAAAGCTGCGCGGATTTACTGTCTGTGTCGCGGGGGGATTGCCAACTTGTTTTCGCCTATTTGAGAGGGGCGAGACCTCTGCCTGTCAGGCGGTCATTTCGGCAGCATAGCCTCTCCAGAGGTCGAAAGCATCGGTCCTGGCGTGGCGGTATGAGATGGCGGAGAGTTGATAGCGTCGTGGGCGAAAAACGATGTTGATCTGATCATGTGTTGCCAGAAATCTCTGTGCCTGTCGGGGCGATTTGAACCGCCCCATCAACTTCTCGCGTTTTCGTGTTGGCCTGTGTGATCCTTCGATCCGGTTGTTCAATCCCTTGTGCGCGCGATGATCTGCGCCCGGTGCCAGGTCTCGGACCGGCTTGAAATAGCTGCGCAACTTATCCGTGATGACGACACGGGGGGCACCGAACCGGTCGATCAGCCTTGCCAGAAAACGGCTTGCAGCCTTGGCGTTGCGCTGTGGCTGAACGAGAATATCAAGCACGTCGCCGTTCGCGTCGACGGCCCGCCAGAGCCAGTATTTTCTGCCGTTGATTGGGATGACGACCTCATCCAGGTGCCATTTGTCGACCGCGGCCGGTCTGTCGCGCCTGATGCAATCGGCAAAGTGGCGCCCAAAGCGTTTCACCCATTTCCGGATCGTTTCCCGGCTGACCATCACACCCCGTTCGGCAAGAAGATCCTCGACATCCGCCGTGCTGAGCGCGAACCGATGGTAGACCCAGACGGCATATGCAACGATCTCACGAGGGAAACGGTAGCCTTTCAGGCGCTGCATCGAGGATGGTATATTCATACCTACCGCCTAACCAAGCGCCGCACCGCAAACAAGTTGGCAATCCCCTTGCATTTAGCGGATATTCCGAATGAACTGGCTTACAAGGGCGAAGCTTGGAAAGGCTGTAGCCTCAGAGCGCACAGCGAGAGTTTTTGCAATCCGCTGCATTAATAAATCTCAGAAAAACA
>Ga0181374_1000046_pt1 | contig 38676 bp, 33 predicted proteins | sample LowvirmetaG_2_FD_130086 | JGI IMG/M metagenome (GOLD analysis project Ga0181374, IMG submission 130086) | Marine viral communities from the Subarctic Pacific Ocean - Lowphox_10 viral metaG | ecosystem: Environmental > Aquatic > Marine > Oceanic | place: Subarctic Pacific Ocean | collected...
GAACAGCAACAGCATGTCGATATTGAATACCGCGCCCTGCTCGTCGCCCCCGGCGACGAAGAGAACGCCATCGTCAACATTGTCCGCCATTCCGACAGCGAGACCGCCATTGTGTTCTGCACGACGCGCGCCGCCGTCAACAAGCTGATCAGCCGCATGGGCAATCGCGGCTTCCCGGTGGTCGCCCTGTCGGGAGAGCTGAGCCAGAAGGAACGCGGCAACGCGCTTCAGGCCCTGCGCGATGGCCGTGCCCGCGTCTGTATCGCCACAGACGTCGCCGCCCGCGGCCTTGACCTCCAGAACCTGGGCCTCGTCATCCATGCAGACCTGCCGCGCGATCCGGCCACCCTGCTCCACCGTTCGGGCCGCACCGGCCGGGCTGGCCGCAAAGGCGTCAGCGCCCTGCTGGTCGCACCGCGTGCCCGCCGCCGCGTCGAGCGCCTGTTGCGCGATGCCAAGATCGAAGCGAGCTGGGGCAAACCGCCGTCTGCGGACGAAATCAATGCGCTCGATGATGCGCGCCTGATGGCCGACCCGATCTTCACCGAAGACTCCAGCGCCAATGAGGCCGAACTCGCCCGTACGCTGATCGACACATATGGCGCCGAACAGGTTGCCGCCGCCTTCGTGCGCCGCCACCGCGCCGGGCGCACCGCGCCAGAAGACCTGCGCGATGTCGATGACCGCGCCCCGTCCCGTGACCGCAACGAACGCGGAGACCGGCGTGACCGCGACGACCGCCCGCCCCGCGAAAAGCGCGAGCGTCAGGACCGCAAGGGCTTCGACGACGCAACATGGATCGGCATCAATGTCGGTCGCAAGAAAAACGCCGAGCCGCGCTGGCTGTTGCCTATGCTGTGCAAGGCCGGGGGCCTTGGCCGTGATGATATCGGCGCCATCCGCATCAATCCGGCCGACACGCATGTCGAGCTGAAGCCCGACGCCGCCAAACGCCTGTTCGAAGTGATCGGCAATGATGGGATGCTGGAAAAAGGCCTGCGCGCCTTTGCGCTGGACGGCCCGCCGCCTGCCCAGCCGCCGCGCCAGGATTACGCTCCGTCGCGTGAGCGCACGCCCGGCAAGCCGCCACGCAAGCCGCACCTGAACAAGAAGCCAAAGCCCGCCGCCGCGGCGCCGGAAAAGGCCTTCGACCCGCTGACCGACTACATCCAGGACGACCGCCCCGCCGGCAAGCCCCGCAAGGACAAGCCGCACGCACACGGCAAGGGCAAGCCCGGCGGCGGCGACAAGACCTATAAGCGTCCCAAGCCGCAGGGTGGCAAGAAACCCTTCAAGAAGGGCCCGAAAAAGCCCCGGGACTGACACTCCCGCACGGTCAGAGATTGACGCTCCGCCCCGGACCCCGCACACCCCTGCAGGAAACCCGAAGCGGAGCGCCCCATGACTGACCACATCACCCAGAGCCTCGAAAATCGCGTCCTGACGCTCACCATCAACCGGCCCGAGCGCAAGAATGCGCTCACCCAGGCCATGTATGGCGCGCTGGCCGATGCCATCAACGCTGCCAATGATGACAAGGCCATCCGCGCCATCATCATCACCGGCGAAGGCGACATGTTCACCGCGGGCAACGACCTGACCGACTTTGCCTCCGATTCCGAGCGCTCCTCTGGCGAACCGCCCGTGACACGCTTCCTGAATGGTATCCGCGACGCCGAGACGCCGCTGATCGCTGCCGTCAACGGCCCCGCCGTGGGCGTTGGCCTGACCATGCTGCTGCATTGCGACATCGCCTATGCGGCCGAGAGCGCCAATTTCCGCGCGCCCTTTACCGCGCTTGGCCTCGTGCCGGAGGCAGGCTCCTCGCTGCTGCTGCCGCTGTCTGTGGGCAATTCCATGGCCAATGACATCCTGCTCGCCGGCCGCATCCTGTCGGCCCAGGAGGCGCTCGATTGCGGCCTCGTCTCGCGCGTCGAGCCGGACACGGGCCTGATGTCGGCCGCGCTTGCCACGGCCGAGCGCATCGCCATTGCCGCCCCGACCGCCATTCGCCGCTCCAAGGCGCTGATCCGCATGAATCGCGACGCCGTGAAGGACCGTATGGAAGCCGAAGGCAAAGCCTTTGCCGAACAGCTCAAATCCCCGGACTTCGCCGAAGCCGCCGCCGCCTTCATGCAAAAGCGCAAGCCGGTGTTTCAGGACTGATCCAGATAAGTTTCATCCTCTGAAATGTCTGCCAAAAGGCCCGGAATCGCCCCTGATTCCGGGCCTTTTTGACGGTTTTCTGACCCGGTCTTCCGCAGGCGGAAGCCCTGCCCATCGAACGCCCCTGCAACACCCTGTATTTACAGGCTTTTTGCGGCTGCAAAATCCCCTCCCCATCTGTGGCCTTTACCCCCCAAACCCCCTATAAACAAAGGTGAATTTACGAATCGATGAGGACGCCTAAATGGCCGAAAGCACGCAAGCTGAAAATCCGGAATATGGCGCTGGCTCGATCAAGGTCCTGAAGGGCCTCGAAGCGGTCCGCAAACGCCCCGGCATGTATATCGGTGACACCGATGACGGTTCGGGCCTGCACCACATGATCTACGAGGTCGTGGACAACGCCATCGATGAAGCGCTTGCTGGCCATGCAGACCGCGTCACGGTCACCCTCTTCCCCGACGGCTCGGCTGAAATCACCGATAATGGCCGCGGCATCCCCGTTGGCATGCACCCCACAGAGGGCGCCTCAGCCGCCGAGGTCATCATGACCCAGCTGCATGCGGGCGGGAAATTCGACCAGAACTCCTACAAGGTTTCCGGCGGCCTGCACGGCGTCGGCGTGTCGGTTGTGAACGCGCTGTCGGACTGGCTGGAACTGACCATCCACCGCGAAGGCAATGAACACTGGGTGCGCTTTGTCGAAGGTGGCCGCGTCGAGGCCCCGCTGGTCACGCGTGGCCCCTCCCCGATGACCGACAAGGGCAAGCCCTATACCGGCACGGCGGTGCGCTTCCTGGCCTCTGCCAGCACGTTCACGATGACCGATTACGACCGCAAGACGCTGGAGCACCGCCTGCGCGAGCTGGCCTTCCTGAACAGCGGCGTCCACATCATCTTCCGCGACGAGCGCGACGCAGAGCCTTACGAAATCGACCTGATGTATGAGGGCGGCGTGAAGGCCTTCGTCGAGCATCTCGACAAGACCAAGTCCAAGCTGATCCCCGAACCCGTCTACGCCATTGGCGAGAAGGACGGCATCACGGTCGAGGTCGCGATGGAATGGAATGACAGCTACCACGAGAACGTGCTCTGCTTCACCAACAACATCCCCCAGCGCGATGGCGGCACCCACCTTGCGGGCTTCCGCGGCGCGCTGACCCGCCTGATCAACAAATACGCCAACGAAACCGGCATCGCCAAGAAGTCCAAGGTCGAGATTTCCGGCGATGATGCGCGCGAAGGCCTGACCTGCGTGCTCAGCGTGAAAGTGCCGGACCCGAAATTCAGCTCGCAGACGAAAGACAAGCTGGTCTCCTCCGAGGTCCGCCCGGTGGTCGAGAGCCTGATGGGCGAGAAACTGGCAGAATGGTTCGAGGAGCATCCGAAGGAAGCTCAGGAAATCATGATGAAGATCGTCGAGGCAGCCGCTGCGCGCGAGGCCGCCCGCAAGGCGCGCGAGCTGACCCGCCGCAAGTCTGCGCTCGACATCACCTCCCTGCCCGGCAAGCTGGCCGACTGTCAGGAAAAAGACCCGGCAAAATCCGAACTCTTCATCGTCGAGGGTGATTCTGCTGGTGGCTCTGCCAAGCAGGGCCGCAGCCGTGACAACCAGGCCATCCTGCCCCTGCGCGGCAAGATCCTGAACGTGGAACGCGCCCGCTTTGACAAGATGCTGTCATCTGACCAGGTCGGTACGCTGATCATGGCGCTCGGCGCGGGCATTGGCCGGGATGAGTTCAACATCGAGAAACTGCGCTATCACAAGATCATCATCATGACCGATGCTGATGTCGACGGCGCGCACATCCGCACCCTGCTGCTGACCTTCTTCTATCGTCAGATGCCGGAGCTGATCGAGAAGGGCTATCTCTACATCGCCCAGCCACCGCTCTACAAGGTGACGCGCGGCCGTTCGGAACGCTATCTCAAGGATGATGCTGAGCTGGATTCCTACCTGATCGACGAAGGCACGAGCGGCGAAGCCCTGATCCTGCCGGACGGCACCCAGATTGCGGGCGAAGACCTGCGCGATCGCGTGCGCGCGGCCTCCAACTTCAAGGCAAACCTAGCCCGGCTCGCCCTGCGCGCCCCGGCTGACCTGCTGGAACAGGCTGCCATGGCGGGCGCGATGGCCGCGGGTGCCGGCGACGCCGAAGCCGAGAAGACCGCCGAACGCCTCAACCGCTTTGCGGAAGAAGGCGAAGACAATTGGGCTGGCCGGTTTGCCGAAGGCGCGCTGGTCCTGCAGCGCACCGTGCGCGGCGTTGAAGAGAATGCCATCCTGCCTGCACCCCTGCTGGCCAGCCAGGACGCCATTCGCCTGGCTGAGCGCGCGGCGACGCTGAAAGACCTGTACGAAGAGCCGCTCGTCCTGCGCCGCGAAAAAGGCGGAGACATTACCGTCCACGGACCATGCGCCCTGTTCCAGGCCGTGCTCGACTCCGGCCGCGACGGCATCAAGATCCAGCGCTATAAGGGCCTGGGCGAAATGAACGCTGACCAGCTCTGGGAAACCACGCTCGACTCCAACGCTCGCACCCTCCTCCAGGTCAAGGTCGACCATATGGAAGAAGCCGACGAAATGTTCACCAAACTGATGGGCGACGTCGTGGAACCAAGGCGCGAGTTCATTGAAGAGTTCGCGCTGGAAGCCGAGGTGGATGTTTGATGTCTACTTCATCTTCTAGCTCAAATCGGGCCAACGAAGATGATTTTCCCGAGCATTCAGTCGAGGACGCTGAAGTAGTCGGGCGTGAATATGACCTTTCTGCTGCGAGCTTACGATCCAATTCCATTACCTTTGGAATACTAGGTGCTGTATACGCAATTACTGCGGCTGTTGCCGGGTTTGTAGGACTGTCGAATTTTCGAGAGCTTAGCTCTGCTCAAGATGCCTTGGCTACTGAGCCATGGTACATTCCAGGTTCTTTGTTGGCGCTAATAGTTGCCACGGCATATGTGGTTACAGAATCGCTAGCGAGAGCTCGGTTCAGTTTCGTTGTCGCAGCCAGAAAAATTGTCATAATCCGTGAGCTCACGAATGTAAAATACGGGCGCGACAATCTCATATTGCCAAATTGGCGCTATGAAGCAGCCAGGAGTCCGTTCGCAATCAGACTATTTGAAGGATGGCGATTGCGGCATTTGTATCCTCTCGTCTTTTCGCTAACCGTCCTATCTGTACTCTTCGCGTTTGTACTAGACGCCTTTGACGTCCCAACTTGGGCCCCAATTTTTACAATCCCAATCTTCCTTTGTATTTTTGTCCTATACTATCGAGGCCGCCTCTTTGAAAGAGATGAAAACTGGTGGGTAGTTATAGCATATACAGTCGCAAAGTTTCTCAATGTGAAGTTGGACAAGAGACGAGCGTACTTGCTCTATAGCGCTCGACTTTCCGTATTAGAGGCCAAACGAATTGGGTTAGATTATTCTCAAATGATCCCAGTGGTTGTTTTTCGAGAAGACCGAACCTTTGATCGCAATATTGGTATTTCTCTGCGGGGCATTTTGAGAGCAACTTGGCAAACAGTGCTTAGAAGGCATCGTCAGGGCGGCTCTACCATATCGCAGCAACTTTTTCGATCTGTCTACATCATTGACTATCACAAGACGTTGCGCCGGAAGATAGTAGAGAGCTTTGGCGCGATATGGATTAAGTCATCTATCAGCAATCAAGAAATATTGAATATTTACATATGCAGTGTGCGGTATGCACCTAGAGTATTTGGCATCGCAGAAGCAAAAAAGCATTTCGAAATGACCTCCCATGCAATAAGCAGGGCAGAAGCATTTTTCCTGACTGAGCGATTGAGTAACCTGTATAATCGAGTTCGAACGAACGCGGTCCTCAGGAGCGTAGAGGATGCGGTCAAGGGCGATATTCTAACTATTGAGGATAGCGCCCAAGTGAGATCCATCTACCAACAACTGGTCACGAATGGTACGCTTTTGGCAGATGACCCCGGTAGATGGAACCCATCCCCCGCTCCCCCGTTCCTTCCGCAAACCCCAAGCGAGAAGGAGCCCCAAATGCCTGCCCAGTCCGAAGCCCAGCAAAAGGCCGCCGGCGCGGCCCTGTCCGCCAAGCGCGGCGACACCAAGGTCAGCGACCTGCAAGGCGCGTCGAAAGAGATGTACGACTCGATGAGCGAGTCCGAACTCGAAGACCTCGCCTCGACAAGCCACGACAACCTCCCTGAAAAGAAGGGCGACTGACTCGCCCCACTCCGTGTCCCCGGGCTTGACCCGGGGCCTCGTGCGGCGGCTCCGCGCCTTCATCCGCGAGAGACTCCGGCCTGCGCCGGAGATACGGGGAGGGAATAGAGTCTCCCCCAATCCGTCTGACAGCCCAGGCCCTCATGCTGTCCTGCATGACCACGCCTGCAGACCTTCTGTTTCATGCGGCCCGGTTCAGCCTTGAGCGGCTGGACTGGCTGGCCTCTGACATGCGCCGCGCGCTGGGGCTGGGCCGACTGCCCTGCCTGCCCTTCCTGGCGCGCTGGCAATTGCGCCAGCTGACGCGATCCTGGCCCATGCCGAGCCACTGCTGCGCCGCCTGATCCTGTTGATGGCCGCAGATCTTGGCGCGCTGGCCACCCGTGCGCAGACGGGTCCCATCACCCGCGCCGCGCCCGGAAAGGCCGCGCCGAAACGCGCGCTTTTCCCCACCCCGCACTTTCGCCTCTGTGAGGCCCTTCCCGGCAAAACGCTCCGAACGCCGCCGCCCAAACGCTTTCGCACCGGGCCGCGCATTCGCCTGCTCGATGCAGAGACCCAAGTCGATCTTGCCGAATATCCGGCTGAACCGGACGATCTCCTGCCCGCGACGCGGCAGGTCCGCCGCCTGCTCGCGCTGGAAGATGCGCTGGAAAATCTGCCCCGCTATGTCGAGGCGATGCGCCGCCTTCTGGCCCGTACCCGCCCGGTCATCGCCCGCGCCTTGCCACCGGCGTTCAAACGCTTGCCGGTGACACAGGCCGAACAGGCGACGCTGACGGAGTTGCATGAAGCCGCCGTGCGGGAAAATCCCGATACATCCTGAGACGGATCAATGCACCCGCCGCCATCGCCGGACCTGATCCGGCGTCTCTCTCCCTCGCTCGCCGCCAGGGACTCCGGCATGCGCCGGAGATACGGGTGCTGGGAGTTTCGCTCAGCGCCCCAAAAAGGCTCAAACCACAAGGCTGAGCCCCACCCCCGCAAACTTCACTTCGCGCCAGTCAACGTCCAGCCCCATCTTGCCGGCGCGTTCCAGAACGGCGGCATGATCGGGCGTCTGGATGCCAAAGGCGGCCACCCGTTCCGTCTCGCCCTTGCGGAACTGAATGACGCCATCGGCAAGGAAGATGCTGTCACGGTCCACCGTCTGGCCCAATGCCAGGGCCCACCGCGTGGCCAGCGCTTCGGGCTCAGGGGACTCCACGGCCAGCGCGGTCAACCGTCCGGCCACGGCGCGCTCGCGCCAGTCCGGCCCGCCCCAGCGCCAGCTGCCCGCCGGGCGCGCCTCGTCGACCGAGACAATCGCCCCGCCAATATCGGCCGGGTGCAGATGGCTGGCTGAAATATCCGGCAGGTCAATATTCCAGACCCGGCGAATGCCCATACCGTCCACGCGAGTGCGCAGACCCTCAAGGTCATCCGTCTGGAAGATCGCCATATAGCCGCCTTCCCCGCCCCGGTCGATGAAGCGGCGCGCGGGCGCGCTGTCCGTCATCGGCACGACCACTTCGAGGAACTGGTCGCCAATCGCATAGACGCGGTTTTCAAGACCGAACTCCTTCACGCCCGGATCAATAAAGGGCGCTCCCAGACCCAGCAATTCGCCCAGCCGGTCGGCCGTCTCCAGCGTCTCGGCCGCAATCACCAATTGGCGCAAGCGTGGTGCAGTCATCTCATCGTCTCCCCTTCGCGGGCGGCTCACTGTGTCACGGCCACCTCTTTCGCGCTCCATACCATACCTGCCCCAAGGGCCACACAGACCGTCTCGAAATTATGGTGGCGAATTAATCCGTTTCCGGTCGCGCCCCGCTGGTCTACGGTCCGCGGCCTATGACCGCCCGCCTGCTCTCCGCCCCCATGCTGATCGCCGCCTTTGCCATCTTTGTCGGCACGGGCGTAGACGCTCTGGTGAAGGGCGTCGCGCCCGATGCGGGGCTGCAGCATCTGGTGGCCTGGCGTTTCCTGTTCGGCACGGTGATCGCCTTTGCGGTCTTCCTGGCCCAGCGCAAGCCTGTGCCCGGCTGGGCGGCAATCCGGTTCCACACATTGCGCGGCCTGCTGCAGCTGTTCTGCGCGTTCACCTTCTTCTATGCCCTCACCCAGCTGCCTCTGGCCGTGGCCACGACGCTCGGCTTCACGGCGGCGCTGCTGGTTGCGCCGGTCGCGCGCCTCCTGCTGGGGGAGAAGATCAGCCCTGTTGCCGCGGGCGCCACCCTGCTGGGCTTTGCGGGCGTCGCCTTTGCCCTCTCTGGCCAGTCCGGCGCGGGCGAGGACGCGGGCAACCAGACGCTGGGCCTGATCGCGCTGTTCAGCTCAACCATCGGCTATGCGTTCGTGCTTGTCCTGTTGCGCATGCGCGCCCTGATCGAGGACGCCACCACGATTGCGTTGTTCACCAATATCGTGCCAGCGCTGGCCATGCTGCCGGTCACGTTCGGCTTGTTCGGCGCGCCGGACTGGAATGACCTTCCGATCTTCGCGCTGCTTGGCCTGCTCGGCTATGGGGTCTGGTATCTGGCAACGCTGGCCTATGCCCGCGCCCCGGCGCAGCGGCTGGCCCCGCTGGAGTATACGTCGCTGGTCTGGTCCGCCCTGCTCGGCCTGATTTTCTTCGATGAGATGCCGGGCTGGCAGCTCTGGGTCGGCGCGGTTGTGATCATCACGGCTTGCCTGGTCGTCGCCTTTGAAGGCCGGTTCCGCACCCGTCGCGAAGCGCGCATGCCCGCCAGTGACCTGCCGGAATGACAGCCCGCCGGATGCAGATGCTATAGCGTCACGAACGCAACGCTATCACAGGCCGATTGACCCCTTCCCCCAGACCCGCCAGTACAGCCGATATGAGCGATCACTCCCATTCTCACCACCACGATCACGATCATGCACATGGCCACAGCCATGAGCATCATGCCGACATGACCAGCGCCGACTCGCGTCGCCGCGTCGCCATAGCCGGGCTGCTGACAGCCGCCTTCATGTTTGCCGAAGTGGCGGGCGGCCTGATCTCCGGCTCGCTGGCCCTGCTGGCCGATGCCGCGCACATGCTGACCGATGCCGGCTCGCTGGCCCTCGCCTGGGTGGGGTACAAGCTGGCCGAACGCCCGGCCGATCCGCAGCGCTCCTACGGTTTTGCGCGGATGAAGATTCTCGCCGCCTTCACCAATGGCATTCTTCTGGTCGCGCTGGCCTGCTGGATCATGTGGGAAGCCGTGCATCGCCTGCTGGATCCGGTTGATGTGATGGGCGGCGTGCTGATGGCCGTCGCCGTGGGCGGCCTGCTCGTCAACATTCTTGCCTTTGCCATCCTGCATGGTGGCAGCAAGGAAGACCTGAACCTGCAAGGGGCGCTCTGGCATGTCGCGGGCGACCTGCTCGGCTCGATCGCGGCCATTGGCGCGGCGATCATCATCATGACCACCGGCTGGATGGCGGCCGACCCCATCCTGTCAGCGCTGGTGGCCCTGCTGGTCCTCATCGCCGGGGTGCGCATTGCCCGCAAGTCCGGCCATATCCTTCTGGAAGGCACGCCTGCCGGGCTCGATCCCGAAGACATACAGGCCGACCTGCTGGCCGAGATCGACGGCATCGCGGGCGTGGCCCATTTCCATGCCTGGGCCCTGACCGAATCCAAGCCCCTGATCACGCTGGAAGTCACCGCTGCCCCCGGCGCCGATCCTGACCAGCTGCGCCGCGCGGTAAAGGCCCGCCTCGCTGACCGGTTCGATGTCTCCCATGCCACGGTGGAAGTCGTCTGCGACGGCAATAACGGGGCTTTGGGCCCCGCCGGGCAGTGTTCACATTGATATGATGCCCGCAGCACTTTAAGGCTCATGCCGCAGGCCCCATATGCCGGGCCGATATGACAAGAACAGATGGCGGATCCTTCGCAATGGCTGACACGAAACACACCGAAATCCTGATCATCGGCTCCGGCCCCGCTGGCTGGACCGCCGCCGTCTATGGCGCGCGCGCCATGCGCGATGTGACCGTGGTGACCGGCATGCAGCCGGGTGGCCAGCTGACCATCACGACCGAGGTCGAGAACTATCCCGGCTTCACGGAGATTCAGGGCCCGGATCTGATGGTGAAGATGCAGGAACACGCCGAAGCCATGGGCGCAAACGTGATCAATGATCATATCGCCGAAGTCGACTTCTCCTCGCGCCCGTTCAAGGCCGTCGGCGAGAGCGGCACCACCTACACGGCTGATTCCGTTGTCATCTCCACGGGCGCACAGGCCAAATGGCTCGGCATCCCCAGCGAAGAGAAATACAAGGGCTTCGGCGTCTCCGCTTGTGCCACCTGTGACGGCTTCTTCTATCGCGGCAAGGAAGTGCTCGTTGTCGGCGGCGGCAACACGGCCGTTGAAGAGGCCCTGTTCCTCACCAATTTCGCGTCCAAGGTCACGGTCGTGCACCGCCGCGAAGGCTTCCGCGCAGAGAAGATCCTGCAGGACCGCCTGTTCAAGAACCCGAAAGTCGAAGTCATCTGGAACAGCGTGCTCGACGAAGTCCTCGGCGGCGGCGACCCGGCTGGCGTCACAGGCGCGCGCATCAAGAATGTCGAGACCGGCGAGACCACAGACCTGCCTGTCCACGGCGTCTTTATTGCCATCGGCCACGCTCCATCGACCGAGCTGTTCAAGGGCAAGCTGGAGATGAAGGACAATGGCTATCTGATCACGGCGCCAGACTCCACCGCGACGGAAATCCCCGGCGTCTTCGCAGCGGGCGATGTCACAGACGAGACCTATCGTCAGGCTGTCACAGCCGCTGGCATGGGCTGCATGGCGGCGCTCGAAGCCGAGCGCTTCCTCTCTGAACAAGAGGCCCACGCCGAAGCCGTCGCCGCGGAATAGCGCCCTACAGCATACCCGCCGCGATCTCCTGGGCGCGGCGGTCATCTCTCAGCATTTCGGCTTTCAACATGGCCGCGCGCGCCTGCATGACGCGCTCGAGTTCGGAATCGACAGCTGCGGCAAGCGCTGCGTCCAGCGCGGACAATACTTCATCACGATACTTACGCGCATTCAGCGCCGCGAGCGCCCGCGCCCATTGCCAGTGAACCGACGCCTCATCCGGCGCAGCGGCTATGGCCGCCTCATAATGGTCGCGTCCGTCAGAGACCCCCGCCCCCATGATCATGGCCCCGATCCGACCGCCGCGATTGACGACTTCCAGATTCCAGACCGACAGGAAACCGTGCGCATAGACATTGCCGGGCTCGTCTTCCAGCACGCCCCGCGCCAGGTCTCGCGCCTCTTCCGCCCAGCCGGTCTTGCGCGCCTCACGCGTGCTCATCGGTCTCAGGATCAGGGACAATGCAATCGCCCGCTGCAAACGCCCCTCGGCATGGGCCGGGTCCATGATGAGGGCGACATTGGCGTCATCCAATGCCCGGTGCAGCACATCCTCCGGTGGGTCAGCCGGCCCTGACATCGCCTCTGCCAACAGCGCCCGCGCGCGAAAGGCCAGCGCATCTGCAGTTTTGCTATCCGACAGTTCCGTGCGGGCAGTATCATACTCCCCCCGCACAAAGGCCGCCTCCGCCGCTGCCTCATCAGCCACCGCCAAGGGCGCAAAGGCCAGCGCGAAGACCATGCCAAGGCCAAGACGGGCGACCAGATTCACAAGCCTGCTTTCCATGGAAAAAAGGATAGTACGTAGAAATCGTCTGACCAAATATCAAAATCCAATTTTTCAAACCCTCGAGAAGGCACGGGAACAAGCACCCACCATAAGTTGATTTCGGTGCAGGTTAATGTATGATGAATCCTCATAAAGGCCACATGGGTCCATTGATTGATGTCTGATACATCGACATTTATGGAGTTCACCGAAGTCGCCAGTTTGGCTGGAGCGGCAACAGCCACTTTGATCATCTCCAATGCCATTCAACATGTCAGCAAACGACAAGTGCGATGGATTGCGTTCGTAGTGGCCTTAGTTACAAGTCTTATCCTCGGCTGGCCAGACATTGCCAATCCTCCGAAACCGTTGGCTATGGTTATTTTCCTGATCGGCGTCAATGGTTGCCTCATCTACCTCACCGCTGTTGGCGCGAATACAGTGACAGGAACACCGCCCCCTGACGATGCACTGGGCGGTGCAGACGCGCCACCTCGAACTTTCCAGTCCCGATGGTATTCCTGACCTCACACTCACAGACACGAGAGGAATTTCCATGCGCAAGCCAAGGATTTTGAACTCCCTTCCCTTCACGCGCCGCAAAACCTCTTCCGCTCTTGGCGGCGCAGGTGCAAGGGGCGGCGCCATCCTGGCTTTTAGTATGGAACCGCAGAAACAGACAAACTGGTGTTGGGCGGCAACCTCCAAGAGCGTGGATGACTATTTTTTAGGAAGTTCGACCTGGACCCAATGCAGAATAGTGAACACGACCTTGTCCGAAACCAGTTGCTGCGGCCCGGCCGGTGGTGATCTAGCCTGCAACCAACCCTGGTATCTCGACCGAGCGCTGAAGACTGTCAATGCGTATCGGGGCATGATTGGAACGGATGCGGACATTCCTACTGTGAAATCGGAAATCTCGAAGGACTGCCCATTGGGGGTTCGGATCGGGTGGAGAGGCGGCGGGGGACATTTTGTCATTGTGTACGGATGGTCAGTTACGTCTGATGGGACAATCATGCTGAGTGTCGACGACCCGATCCATCGAAGCACCACGCTCCCGGAGGCAAAGTTCCGAACGAAATATCGCTCCAATGGCCGATGGACCCATAGCTATTTTGTCACGAACCCTTCAGCATCAGGAGGCGCTATCCAGAGTGCTGACCTCAGGGCTTTTACCCTAGAGGAGATGGCGCGTGAGGGTATACTTGAATTTCCGGAAGCTTTGGGAGGTTAATATGGGTATTAGAAAATCCACTGGCCCAGACGCGACCCAACTGGTCGAAACGGCTCTAACGGAAATTCAGGACGCCACCAACATTCTGTCACCATTGGGCGGTGAGGAGCGCGCAATGGAACCAGAAGAGCTGCTGGAACCCCTCCCCGTTTATTCCGTGAGTCTTGAAGAACTTGCAGGGCACGAGCTGCGCCCCAATCTGCAACCGACTAGTTGGCGATATCTCATTTGGCAAGGAAACGAGCCCGTTGGCACCGCTGATGTCGACGCGGATGAATTGATCGAGGAAGACTCTCTGGCTGCGTTCAATCATGTCAGCCGCGGGGCACCGGCACGCCTGCTAAATCAGGCATTGCTTCTCGCAGAAGAAGAGTTTGAACACTCTGACGAACAGTTCGACTTGCGGATTCTTGAAATACCAGCGCTCAACCGTGTGGCACTTTGGCTCCAAAGTCAGGATCGACAGTTATTCATTCCCTATATTCGGCCGGACTTGCTCACCTCAGACCAACCACCACGGATCGAACCAGACTTTTTGGATGCACTACCGGATATCTCTGACCAAACGCCGGATAAAGGGACACCGACCGAACAGTAATACGCTCTGGTCCACGCCACTGCCTACAGTTACTACCAATTTTCAGAAGGAATGGTGGTTCGGGGGAGACAGACGAACCCGAAGAAGATCAATAGCTTATGGCAAGGTGGGGCATTCGATTACCCCCATATTTCGCCATGAACGAAAAGGGAAAGTGCCCCACATTCAATCGTCAGTCTAGCTGTTCCCGCCGACAAAAGTCCTAAGATCGTCTGTGCTTGGCTTTCGCTTGCGTGAGTTTGTGCCGCCGGAGCGAACTGCGGGGTTGCTTCTTAATACCTTGGCCATTGGTTCTGGTGCCAGGATGCTCCCTGAGCCGCGCGAACGATGCTGACGCTTCCAGCGTAGTCGCGAATAGTGCCATCGAAGCGATAATTCCATACAACCAACGTAAGTTGGGATCATTGCTCAATCTCGCCCCAAACGAGAAGGCAATTACGTCAGGTTGCTGCGCACTGGGCTGATCGACGTTCGCCGCATGAATTGATAACTCCCTAGGCGCGGGTGCAAATAGTTTCACAGTGCGAGCATTAGTTGCAGCACGAAGTTGGATTGCCGGAAGTCTTGTGGAACTGAAGTCCACATCAGCGTAACCCCACCAGCGCGCAGGGCTTCCAGAGCTGGTTCTGGCGTCGGTCAACCTAGAACCTGACGGCAGTGTGAGGACCTCAACTAAAAAGAGCGCGTCGGGTTCAAATGGACCCCAGTTTAACGGTATTACACCAAACAAACTTCCGACAGATCTACTAAATACCGACACTTCACCTCCCCGCAACACGGCCGTTGTTATGTCTATGCTGTGCAGACTCTCGTTACCTGAGCTAACCAACCCGCTTACCGGCAGCCTGATCTGGCTTGGGTTGTTGCAATCGAGTGTCTTATCCGAGATCACAAACCGCGCCAACGTCTGTTCAAATCGGGCAACGCCCTCACTTGAGGAAATGGACGCCCCTCCAGAAATCGCGATGTACAATGAACCATTTGCAATTCTAGAGTAGGAAACCGTGGCTCCCATTGACGGCTTGACTTCCAAGCGCTCAAAGCAGGTTTCGGCATTTTCATCATAGCCTCCCGACATCGCAATGATCGAAGCATCCGGGTTCACTATTTTAACGTCGATAGTTTCTGTTTCTGCCACTAAAGAAAGAAGGGTGGATGGCACTGGCAAGGTGGACGCGATCAATATTATTGAGGCCGATGCGACAATGAAAGCCGATACCAAACGCCCTCTCGGGTTCGACAATATTTTTCCACATCTTTCCCGAACGCCGATCAATAGCGCTTTGAATTTTTCAGAACCGAACTGTGAAATCATCTATTCGCCTTGGTCCGGCTCTAGGAATCCGTTCTACAGACAACATCCACTCTCCAGTCTCGACCAACTTCGAAAAATCAAAAGTACAGATGGTGTCGAATGCAATAGACCGTATCTCGGCGTCGCGAGAGCATTTGGACGGAATCCGAGAGCCTTCTCGCTCGAAATAGACATCTATCGAGAGAGCTCGGCGACTGTTCACTGCTACCAGTAGTGTATTTGATTTCGAACCAAGGGAAGCGGGCACATAGGTACTTGTCACAGAGCCACTACAATCAGTTGCGAGAACTGCCTTTAACGCCAGATCTTGCGATCTATACTGGCGCAATTGTCGAGCAAACTCACTCCGCTTCATTGGCTCGACCCCAAAAAATGTTGCATTCTTTCCAAACCCGGTGAGCGCGCCCTCACTGTGATAGACCCCGTCTCGAGTAGTAGCTGTAAAACAGGTCTGAATTGCAGTCGATTGTTCTGAGTTACGGATATAAACTTCTGCCGGATCCAAAGGCGCATCCGGCTCACCCAGCCAAAGACCTGCAACTAAAACTCCGGAAACCGAAACGTTTGCTGAATATTCTTCGTTCAGTTCGCCAGTAAGCGTCGGAAAAGGTTGGGCTGAAGCCGGCACACTACACGATTGCAAGACAAGCGTGGCAAGGACAATGAATATTCCAAGGCGCGTTCTGCAAAGCAGTGCATCATACATCATGACATACCTAAGGGCGTATTCTGAAACTCCGGCGCAGCTTCGCCAGCGTGACGGCCTTCCCAGAAAGGCGTTGCAAGCATACTTACCCCATGGAGCTTACGTCGCAAGCAAAGTCTGCTGTCCCCCTTTGTGCGAGGGAGCACCACGACCGCATTTTCCTTAGCTAAGCCACCCACCAACATTACCCCGCCAAGCATCTACGACAACTATTCGACGTAATAGATTTTCACTTTTTTTAGCGTACCAGGATGTGCAAATGCTGTGATGGCCATTGTTCTAGCAATCTTTTTGTCGACAAACTCACATTCAAGAATAAACTCATCATCACCCTCTTGAACATTATTTCTGAAACTTCCCATTCGAGACATTTTGCTATCAGTCGGAGGCAAACAGTACACTTGATTCATAAGCATCATGTTCCCGCGAGACAGATCCATATCATTTAATGTAGGTACGCTTCCATAATCTTTGTTCGACGTGTAGACGCCGATCGGCAGCTCGTAAAAACTCGTTCCTATCTTTACACGGTCTAAGTCTGTTGGATTTTCATCATAAACTAAATCGATCTTACGGATAATCCTATCTCGAGGTCCCAAATCGATAACCCACGAATACGCGTAGTATTCAATGTTAGTAAAAAAGACCGACACGGACATAGAGCTGTTATAGATACTCTGCTGTTTCGCTGAGCCTCGAAACGCTGCCACCACCTCTCCATACTGAGACTGCACTTCAATACTCTCAACTGATGTCTCAGTCCCCGCCAAGCCGTCAAGCGCAAAGTCCAATACGGTACCCGCAGGTATTACTGATAGTCGACCGTTATTGTACTCCTTGATGAGACCAATAAAGAACCCCTTGCCTCTTGGTTTAGGCGTGAGGTTCTCGGGACTATCTTCAAAAATGGTACTCGTGACGGTTTCTCTGTTCTTTTCATGAGTGTATTTTGGAAAATTGTACCTAAGCACTGATACCGGCGCTCCACTATCTCCCTGAGAGATATCAGCATTCGGATTTGTCACCGATATGTTTATGAGTCCATTCTGGATGGAAGCGACATCACCGAGCATAGCTCGACTATGACCACCCGCAGGTGATGCCACCCTGTCCATCCACGAGAATGTTGGCACATCTTTTTGCAGTGCAAATTTTTCGAGCCTGTACTGTGAGTGATTTTTACAACTATCTGGCTCATTGTACGTATACTTTATTCTCTCACCATCTATGCCGATATCCAACAAAACTAGATCTAGATTCTGATCCAATTTGACAATTTCGGCCTCAAAAATTGTTCCATCCTTTCCATGTACTGTAATCGGAGACTTACCGCCCTTGAGAGTGTGCGCGACCGAAACAATGAAACAACCTTTATCCTGCACAGAGAAGGCTAACCCTTGGCCCAAAAATTCTCCGGAACGGACTAAAACGACTTCTGCGCCTGCTTGTGGCGCTGTCAACCAAAACGAAAAAAGACACACTGATAAGAATTGAAACGACATCCGTTTCCGCAACATGACCGCCCCTCCTGCTGTCACCCCAAATGACGCATAGTCCGGCAACGCATCTCTTAGTCAAGTGCTCGGCACCAACATTCGTTGGGACCTGCCACAAGTGCCACGCGTTACTTTTTGATTTTGTCAATCAATTCAGATGTAAGGCACGGGGGGCTCGGGTCAGTCACCCTTCTTCACCGGCGGTGTAAAGTCGTTTCCGACGAAGTTTAAACCAACGCGCGTCATTGTGATACCAAGTCGATGTATGAGGTTTAGTGCAAACTCTGATCTAAGTTGGGAAACAACCTTTACAGGCACCTTCTCACTCTTCAATGAAAGCGGCCTTGCGACCACTCTCAACAATTCAAGTGAGAATTCCTTTTTGAAGACGCCGTCATTTAGTGCAATCAAATTTTGCCAGCTTAATTTAGGTAGTCGCTCGATTGCTGGCGAGGAGCGGGCGAACGTACAGTATGGTTTTACTTTTCCGCCATCTTCCAAAAATACGAAACCGCCGGAATTAATCTCATCGTTATTCACATTGGAGCAAGGATGAAGTTCAATTGCGATAAACGGACGATGTCCGGAATGGGGTTCGTTGAAACCCATTGGCTTCTGCCCAGGCACCAGATCACACGCGGGTGAAACAACCACCCATTTTTTGTTGTCCAATTCAAATATATGACCGCTAGTAAGATGATGGCCATAAACATCTATCGACGAGACATAATGATTGAAATCATATGTTGCTTTCCTGGCTTCTTGCTCTTTCGAAAGATCAACATTGTAGTGGTCGATGAAAGGGCTTTCCTCATCTGCATCTAAACGGACGATATTCAAACCGAACTCAGCAACATCTTCTTCAATTGCCGCGCCAATTTGCTCAGTTTGTTGGCGGATGTGCTCCCGAACCAGAGTTTGTCTCTGAGGGTCAGATTCCGCCGCTTTGATATCTTTATAAAAGCGTGCAAAAATATGCTTGTTGGATAGAGCAGAGTCTTCGACAGACACTCCATAGTCATCGAGAGCGTGCCGATACTTGGCCAGCAGCAAGCGAGATGGGGTTGGCTTCCAGTTCTCAAGTGCCAATTTGAGCGAGTTTATCAAATCGGTTGTGTCGCTCTTCTTTGCAAAGGTGATGAAGCCACTATCCGACCGTATCCACAGGCAATCATCAGTATGCGACCAATTTATTGGATAGTCCTTATCGCCAAAGGAGGCTTCGTTCTTTTTTTGATAAGCGTAGAAAAGCCATAGCAGAATATCGGAAAAGTGTTTTTTAGCAATATTCGCCGTAGTCAGTATTTGGGTGAGTTCTGTGAACGGCTCGATTCCGTTGACTATATAACCAAAAGCCTTTGGTCCGAGCACCGCATGACGCATAAAAAGATAGTGTTTGGGATAGAAACTATCCTTCAGATCAGTCGCGGGCGGTGTTTCCACTTCGTCTTCAGCATCTGTCAGCGCTTCTTCACCTGCATCTAATCGCGACTGAGTTTCTGCATCTGCAATACAGGGTGACATCAAGCGCAGAAGAATTTCCGAGAATGGTTCCTCAAGATTCTCCTTATTGGTGTGAATGACGATCAAATTGAAGTGGTTTTGCGTAAGAAGAGAGGTAGCTATCCGAATTGCTTTATTTCCGCCGATGGCCTCGCCTTCTAGTTGATAGTCAAGCACAAGCAGATCGGATTGGAAAAGGTGGGAAGCGATCTCGTCTACAGATGGTGCATTAGGAGGCTTCCCGTCGTTGATGTCTATCAATAGGCCTCTGTCGTGTCCCCTGAATTGGCGGATCAATTCCATAGGCAGATCTGGATTCTTGACCCATTTTTTTCCGCCAACCGGTAAAGTTAAGTCACCGTCAGAGTTTTTATCCCAGCTGTCTTTGTCGAATATCTCTTCCCAAGTTGGATAATCATCATCGATAATCATGACAGAGCGCAACGGGTCAATAAAGGCGGCGTAGATCAAGTCGCTATAGGATGAAAAACTAGCCAATTGTTGCCTCCCTGAATTGAATTACAAAGTTTGCGCCGGGAAGGACTTTGAAGTCTTTTGAAGTTTCGTAGCGAATTGAGTGCCCACCAGCCAAAAGGTTCATTCGGCAGAGATAAAGGCCAATTCCTCTCCCTCCGCTTACTTTGCGACTGAAGAACATCTGAAAGAGTTGAGGTATATCTACCGGGTCTACCCCTGGGCCGTTGTCAGCGACTACGACGTTGCCAGACCTAATTTCGAGACGGATTTCTGGCTGCGACACTTTCGCGTTTACAAGCCAATAAATGCTGTTGTTTAGAAGGTTGATAAATACTGGATAGATTCTCGAAGGTTGATCAACGAGACTGAAAGATAAGAATTCTTTTGATGCTTTCATTTCAAGCGACCGTTCGCTACGGATCGATTGAAAGAACCGCTGAAGATACTCAAAGATTTCTTGACCCGTAATTTTTCTAGAGGTGCGTTGCCCCGAAAGTTTCAATGGCGACAAGAATTCGAGCTGCTGGCTCAGCCCCTCATATCCCACTTGGATTTGTTCGCGGGCTAAGGAATTTGAGTCAGCCTTCAGCCCCTTTAGGCCTGAATTGATCATTTGGTCGTATGAGTTGAGTTCATGACCTAAAATTTCAACCGTAATTCCTAGTTGCGCTAGTTGGTTAAGGCGGTTGATTTGGTCTCTTAACTCTGCGTTGTCCTGTGTACCTTGGCTTGCGAGAAGCTCAACATCAATATTTTCGCTCAATAATTCTAGAGCGGCAAGATATCCTGGGAAAATGTCTTCTATATCTTGCTCAATCTCCCCAGCCCAACGATCCAGCAGTTCGAGCGATGCAGAAAGTTCAATTTCACCTGCTTTCAACTTCTCGAGTAAAGGAGCAGATTTTTGATGAAGAGATTTGTTTCGTTCCTCAATTAAATTGGAAAGCCTATTTTTTTCGTGCTCCTGAAGTTTTTCTATATCTTTACGCCAAGCTCTAAGCTTTGAACTTATACGGCCTGCTTTGCTTTGGATTTGTTGTGTCAGCAACTCTTCAGGCTTTGCGGGCTTAATCTCTTCAATCGCGTCCCTAATGCGACGTTGAAACTCTTCAATTCGCTGCTGGGCATGATCGAAAGATGACCGATATTCGCGGTAACCCTCTTCTGCAGTGCCTAAAGGGCGAGGAACGCCCGCGATTTTCAGCTCATCAATTTGAGTAAGAAAAGATTCAGCTTGTTGCTGAGCAAAAGCTATGTCTGCAACATTCTCAATCACGATTTCATCCAGATGCACGGACAATTGAGCGGATAGTTCGCGTGCCGCGGGAAGGTTCTTTTTTAGGCGACTGCGAAATAGTTTGCGATTTTTTTTGGCCAGTTCTTTTCTTTGTTGTTCCGCCTTGTTCTTGCGATTGTTTTCTACAACTTCAGCTAACGTTGGTGCGCGTATTGCAGATTCTTGGCCAAAATAATCCCGAGCACTTTGTTTCAGTACATTGACGATTATTACCTTCAGTGCCTTAGCTGCACGATTGTCAATAAAGCCTTCTCGACCAGCCTTGTCTTTCAGGTTGGGGTTATGCTCTCTCGAGATCGCAAGGCGCCCAAACATACGGCGCGCATTCCAAAACTCGCGACCCGCACTAACACTCCTGCGTTGTTCAATTTCAAAGAAATCGTTGTCGACCCTACCATATGGCAACACTCGTAAGCCGTTTCGAAAAATCAAAAAGCCACTGTACTTTTCGGCTAATTCATTAATTCGAGCGTGTTCGTCATCAGTATGCGTGGAGTTTTCTCTAATTCGTTCGTATGTCGCAAGATAAAGACTTGTCGGGCCAACAAATGTCGTTTGTCCGCTCGGTGGTGAAAAGTCTTTTGGGGGGTATATTTCATAATCATTTCCCATCGCGCGCCATTCGCCAAAGGCTTTTACTTGGCCACGAAAAACGCCTCGCTCATCTATCGTACCTTCAAGGATGTGTTCGAATGCGTCCGTGGCAGTACGATTAAAAGATTGATCATCTCCGATTATCACTTTCGGGGAATCCGAAGTCCAAGTGCATACCTCATATGAGAAGTCTGGGTCGAACGCATTTACCTCCATAGTGTTTTTGTCGACCAGAGGATCTGTGAATGCGGAAAGCGTAGCGAAAAACTGTCGCCGCATTCCTTTTATTGTCCCATCGGGCTCGACGCTTGGAAGTTGTGCTCTTAAATCGTAATTAATGCTTGAGACAAGCAAAGCTGTTCCGTGTTCAGACTCATTTTTCCAAAGTGGCCATTGCTCAATGTGACGCTGTTCGAATTGCGTATCTATTATCGTTTTTGCGATTTCCTCGGATGGAGCATTTTCTTGACCTCTCTCGAATGCTGCTGCATCATAGGCTCTCCAGGCGGCTTCTAATCGGACTGTGCGCTCTCTCTCATTCTTAGTGCCCCAGAGATTTTCCATTAGCTTCTCAAAGAGTTGGGGGAGCAATTCGAGAAGTTCCGATTTTCTCTCGAACTCAGCTACGGGAAGCTTGATGTCGGACAGAAGCAAATAAGGATTTTCGAATACGCGCCAGTCAATTAGCGCGACAACAAACTTGCTCTTGCGCCTTTTTGATACAAGCAGAAGAAGCGGTCCAAGATTGGCTGACGATAGCCGGCCAATACCCTTTTGTCCTTGCTTTGTGCGTGCAGGCAATCCATTGCGATCCTCCTTGGAGGATGAGTGTACATCGTATTTGGACTCTGTTCCCACCACGAGCCATCTTTGTACAAACTCCTCGTAGTTCATGCCATGTCCATCGTCAAACAAAGCAGCTACGGGCTCATCACCATCGAATATGTGCAAACTGGCGCGACGAGCGTAAGCGTCATATGCGTTCTTCCATAGCTCCGAAATTGCAGTAGGGCAGTCAGCAATCTGTTCTCGCCCCAAATGGTCGACTGTCCGTGCTTGCGTTTGAAATGCGAGACTGTTGATCATGCCGCCCTAGATCTATTTTTTTTCTGTGTTCGCGACACCTTCGGGCTCTCTTGCTGATTCTGACTGATGAAATCGCGAATATGGGTAACAATAGAATTACCCATTTTAACAGGAACGGCATTGCCAATTTGCTTTCCCGAGGCAATCAATCCACCGTAAAAAATAAAATGGTCAGGAAAAGTTTGAATTCGGGCGGCCTGGCGCACAGTGATTCCGTGATTCTCTTCAGGATGCACAAACCTACCTTTCGATGGGTTAATACAGGCCGTTGTCATTGTCGGCGCAGGTGCGTTGGGATCGATACGACCGTACACATCTTTGTGTCCATCATGGCCTTTATGACATGGCAGGACCCGCCCAGAATCTTTCCTGCTACCACCGTTCTTCGGGGTATTTTGAAACGCTCGAATAATTTCTTCTGTATGCCGCATATGTCGGTCGTTTGGGTCATTTTTGGGAGCCTCCCAGAACACACTACTGCAATTTACCCAAGTAGGCTTTTTTCCAAGTTTGGAATTCGGTTTCACGTGGCTGGCAGCTAGTGGCCAATCTAGCCCTGCCAGAGCCAGGTCTTCCCTAACACCCAAAACGAACACTCGCTTTCTGCGCTGCGGTACTCCAAAATCTCGAGCATCCAGAGTTACAGGAGGAAACGTATTATAGCCTGATCGAGTAGCCTGATCGTAGAACTGATCTAAGTATTCTTGATGACGAGGCCAAAGGATCCCTGGCACGTTCTCCATCAGAAATACTTTCGGCTTGAGAACTTTCACAAACTTAAAATACTCGAGGATCAATTTATTTCTTGGGTCGTCCACGCCTGAGCCCAGTATTCTGTGTGCAGAAAACCCCTGGCACGGCGGACCACCTAACATGAGATCGCAATCGGTATCTCGAAAGTGCTTCAGGCGTAACTTTTTCGCGGATAATTCGGTGATATCCTCAGAATAAAGCGCTGTTCGGTTCTGGGACAACCTTTCGCAGATGTTTTTCTTGTATGTCTCACTGGCGTGTTTATCATTTTCGACGGCAAACCTAACGTTGAAACCCGCTAAAATAGCGGCCAACGAAAATCCGCCGGCCCCGGCGAATAGATCAACAGCTGTAAACTCTATGTTGTCCCCCATCGTTTCAGTTCTCGTATATGGTTTCATAGCGCGTAGTTTTCAATCAAACAAATGTATATGCATAAGTGTAGAACCTTCAGTTTTTATTGATATTTTATTAATATCAAGAGTAGGTTCATGCCGCCACCAACAAAGAGAGAAGATGAATAGCCCTTACATTCGCAGACACTACTACCGTAAACTTGGGACGAGGAGACCAAGATAACTGATAGTTATTTCAGGGACAATTTTAAATGGTACGCAACGGCGCACTTTACCAAGCCAGACTGTCCGGTTACGAAGGTCGCGCAGCGCTGCAGCCATCATGATGGTTTATGTGTGGAAGCGGAATCCGGAGAATGTGAAATGTTGGAAATGGTGATCGCCGCCGATAGGAACGAAAAGTTGATTGCTGCCGCTTGAGCTGTGAAAAAAAGACAACAGCAGTTCTTGCCTAAGCCTACTAAAAGTAGCATTCGAAGAAATAACTAGTGAATTTTCAGAATATGAATTCTTATTATATTTTTGTGAATTGAAATGGCCCCTCTCGCAAAGAGATCGAACCGCCGAGGTCGGAAGCGAGTCGTTGCCAGTTTGGCAGAGACAAAAACGCTCGCCCTTTATCGGGAAGGGCGCTCCCTTCTCGCTCGACGCGACCTCGATCAGGTGTCGGTCTCTCAGGTTTCGAAGGCCGCGGGAATCTCAGTTGGTGCCTTCTATGTCCGGTTCGGGGACAAAGACGCTTTCCTGGACTTCGTCACTACCAACACCTTCGCTCAGGCCAGAGCGATCTTTCAGGAGCAAGCCGATGTTCGCTATGTGCCTAACCTGGCGGACTTGCTCATAAGGCAATTCTCGGGCGCTGAGTTTGCCGGGATTATCCGCGCCGCTGTCAAACTCGGTTTTGTAGACGAACGTCACCGGGAGCCGTTCGATGAATTCCGAGAGTTTGTGTCTCAGCATTTAGCTGAATTGTTGCTTGCGGATGTGAAAAAAGGAGAGCGTCGCCAACAGATCGCTTCTATCGACTCAGCGCTGGCGATCCTCACGCACGCCGCCTTGTTCCCAGAATCAAAGATCGATCTGCAAGAGATCGAAACCCAGCAAGTCATCATTGACTTGTTGTCCCGGAAGTCAGGCAGCTCAAAACCACTTCCTCCAAAGAAACCGGACTCTGCCATATCTAACAACAGACTCCCCAAATCTTCTCGTGCCCCTGAAAGCCTTCGCAAACCAAATGCGGACAAGATAGAATCGAAGGGATCAACGCGCGGACCAAAGAAAAGCTGATCCCACGCGAACTGTTGGAATTAGTTATGTCCGAAGAAGCACCTGAATATATGTCATTGCAGGAGTTGGAATCGATCCTTTCCGATTCCGCATTGGATGACATTTCAAATTCGTTGGGGTTGGATCCTTTTGCAGAAGACGTTCGCAATGAACTTCGTATTGCAGTTCGTCGTTATGCCCTGGATCATAAGATTTTCGGCTCTTACGAGTTCGATCTCAGATCCGTTGGAGCTGACTATAAAGCGCTGAAGAAGAAAGTTTTAGAGTTCCGAACATTTCTGGACCAACCGGAATATAGTGATCTGGCCTCTGATCTTTACTGGGCCGCGCTTCACAAAAATGAATCCGCGCCGCAGACTGACTTTCCTGAGATTACAGATTTTGAGCGCACGCGCGGCAAACCGTATTTGCTGGAGCTGAAACGCCTTTTATCATTGTTGGAAGATGCAACTGATCTTGCACTAGATAACTCCACCGTTCCAAAGGGCCGTAAGCCGGATTATCCCCTTCTAGGGCTAATACGTCGCTTAGCTTACGTCTGGGCAAAATTATTAAAGCAGAAGTTCTCTATTGATTATCACAAGGGAAGCGGACTAACGCCAGCATTTCAGTTTGTAAGCTTAGTTGTTCAGAAGATTGTTCCCGATGTTCGTGAAGAACAGATAGTAACAGCGATGCGGTCAATTGTGAAAGAGCTGAACCGGGAAGCTCCGCATTCCTCACAAGAATAGGCTGCTCTTATCAGTGCTGTTTCCTGCCAGCGCCTTTTGCGGCGCTCACGGCAATTTTCTGCTCTTCTAGAAGCGACGCCAAGTGGTTTGGCGTCAGCTTCAATCGAGAGTACGGACTTGTGACGAAGAGACGAACAAACAGTGCCTGGCCGCGCCTTATGAAGGTGGCGGACGCGGCGGCATACATCGGGACGTCCGGAACCAACTTTCGTCGCTTGGTCGATTCCGGCGCGATCCGGCAACCTTTGGAGCGTGGCGGGGAACGGCTTTGGGATATCCGCGACCTTGACGAACATGCAGATAGCCTGCCTCATTGTGGCGAGCCGCTTGCAAATGAGTGGGCGGGGCAGTCGCTATGAGGGCCAAAATGGCTTCGGTTCGGTACAAGTTCACGATGTACGATTTCGACCGGCACGGTCGAAAGCGCTGGTATGTGCGGCTCGTTGTGAATGGTCAGAACCGAAAGAAACGTATTCATGCTCCTGAAGGCAGCGAGGAATGGGTAGCTGAGTACCAGCGGCACCTGACCGAACTCCGCGAAGACGAAAAGCCGAGACTGGCGCGCGTCGAACCATACTCTTTCTACTGGTTGATCAATCAGTATATGGCGAGCACCGAATTCGCACAGGCCAAGCCTGCGACTCAAATTCAGCGCCGTTCAATTCTGTTGAATATCGCGAAGGAACATGGTCACCGCGACTGCCGTACCCTGCCCCGTGAAACTGTCGAAGCAGGACGGGACAAGCGCGCCAAGACGCCCGGTGCGGCAAACAATATGATCAAGGTCGTGAAGTCGCTTTATGCGTGGGGCATGGAAGCCGGACATGTGAAGCACAATCCATCTGAGGGCGTGAAACGACTGAAGATGGGCGCGAGTACCTGGAAGCCTTGGACCAAGGAACAACGCGAGCAGTTCAAGAAGCAGCACCCTTACGGTACGACGGCGCGCACGGCATTTCATCTGGCGTTCGATGCGGGGCTTCGGCGGTCGGATGTGGTGCGGATTGGACGTCAGCATCGCGACGCCACGCATTTGCGCATCGAACAGAAGAAAACGGGAAAGCCAGTCGCGATCCTGATCACCCCGGACTTGGCAAAGGCGCTCGATACCGCACCCTCGAAAGGCCTGCACTACATCCAAACCGAGTGGGGCAAGCCGTATTCAGAGAAGGGCTTTGGGGCGACCGTCCGGCGCTGGGTAGCAGTAGCTGGACTACAGAAAGGGCTGACACTTCATGGGCTGAGAAAGGCTGATGGCGTACGCATGGCGGAGGCTGGCGCGACCGAAAATGAGATCGCAGCAAAACTCGGTCACAGCGATACCAGGTCCGCATCTATCTACACGAAAGGCGCGGACCAACAGCGGCTCGCAGATGCCGCGATTAGAAGGTATAGCGAACAAAGTGCCCCACTTTTTTCGTCCGTGGGGCAATTTCCGTCTAAAAATTCAATGGAATCAATGCCAAAATTGGCAGGTGGTGGTTCGGGGGAGACTTGAACTCCCGACCTCGCGATTATGAGTCGCGCGCTCTAACCAGCTGAGCTACCGAACCGTTTCGCTGTTGCGAAGCGCGCCTCATACACGCGGTTTCCCGCCTCCGCAAGCACCCGGCCTGCACGCGATGCAGGAGAATTCCGGGCCCTCAATCGGCCGTCCCTGCCCCATTGCCCATACCGGAGACCCAGAGCGCCGCGATGAAGGCACCCTTGATGCGGGGAAGCAGGAGGAGCACCGCCCCGGTGACGGCGATGGCGGCCACCGGCAGAGCCGCCCAGAGCGGGAAGTGGCCGAACGATACAAAGAAGGTTATTGCCACGAGGAACGGACCGAGCGACAGGACGGTCAACCAGGCCGGGCCATCATCGGCGCGAATGCTGCCAAGCGGTTCGCCGCAATGATCGCACGCATCGGCCTGTTTCAGGTAAGCCCGGAAAATCCGCCCCTGCCCGCATTTGGGACACCGAAATCGAAGCCCTCGCCCTATGGCGGTCATCAGGCTTGGGTTCTGGTCTTGCGCAGGCGTGTGACCCGTCATGCCCGGATCAGGCCAATTGGCGGTGGTCTGCTTCGGCCGCTGCTGCGCGATCCGCAAGGAGGATGTCGACAAGCGTCGCGACCAGCGCACGCGGCCGGATCGGCTTTTCGATGATTGTGGTGAAGCCCACCTCTTCGCACGCCAGACGGCGCTCCGGGCTGACATCCGCGGTCACCGCAATGACCGGCGCAAGTGCATTCGGGCCTCGCCCATCGCGAATGGCCTTGAGGACCTCGTCGCCGGTGGCCCCCGGCAGGTGAATATCTGTCAGGATGGCCTGATATGTGTTGGTCGCGGCGCGGTCGATCGCGTCTTCGGCGGTCTGGACCGAGTCTACCTGCCAGCCGGCGGCTGACAGGGCGCGGGTGACGACAAGGGCGCTGACGGCATGGTCTTCGGCCAGCAGGATGCGGCCGAGATCGAAGGCGCGCATGCGCGGCTTCGGCGGCGCACCGGTGACCGCAAGCCGCGGCCCCGCCCGTTCGACGGGCATGGTGACGGTAAAGATTGATCCGCCATTGGGATTGTCTGTCAGCAGGATTTCGCCGCCGAGACGCTTGGCCAGCCCCTTGGCAATGGACAGACCCAGGCCGGATCCGCCATGCGTGGCGGCGGTAGAAGCATTGGCCTGTTCAAAGGCTTCGAACAGGCGCGCTTTGTCGAGATCGGTGATGCCACAGCCCGTGTCTTCCACCGTCATGCGCAATTTAAGGTTTCCCGCGGCTTCGAATGTGGACAGCTCGACGCCGATATATCCGCGCTCGGTAAATTTCAGCGCATTGCTCATCAGATTGAACAATATCTGGCGCAGCCGCATCGCGTCGGCTTCCAGCCTTGCCACCGCGCCGCCGGCGACCTTGATGCGCAGGTCCAGTCGTTTGCCGGCAATACGCGACTGCCAGAGGTCGCGCGCCTCATTCGCGAAATCGTGCAGGTCGAACGGCGCATTGTTCACGGTGAGCTTGCCAGCTTCCAGGCGTGACAGATCGAGCAGGTCGCTCAGCAGTCGGTCGAGATGGTGCCCGCTTTCCGAAATGGTGCGCGCGAGGCGTTTCGGCTCACCGCCGCTCACGCTGTCCTGCAACAGGTCAGCAACGCCGAGAATGCCGGTCAGTGGCGTGCGGATCTCATGCCCGACAAATGCCAGGAAGCGTGCCTTCTCTTGTTCGAAGGCGCCCGTATCCGTCCGTGATTTCTGTAGCCGCTTTTGGGCGACCTGCATGGCGCGGGCGCGGGCGGCGTTTTCCAGCGCGACGGCGGAGAGCATCGCCGCGGGGCTGATCAGGCCGAGATACTTGCCGTCAGACAGGACGATCACGCCATCGGTCAGCGCCGAGGTCGAGCCATCCGCGGCAAGCTTTGCCACCAGGCCGATCGGTGTTCCAGCCTCGCACATGATGGGATGCTCGATCATGATTTCGGTAATGCGTGTGGTGCCATTGGCTTGACAGGCGCTGGGGGTTGCAAGCGCCTCGAACACGGACCGGCGCGAGACCATGCCCAGCGCAGCGCCATCGCTGACAATCGGCACGGCAAATACATCAGGATGGGCGAGCAACCGCGTAAAGACCGCTGACACGGTCGCAGCTGTGGGTACAGGCCGCACAGCGACCGCAATGTCTTCTACTCGTACCGGCATGAAAGCGACGGTGTCCTTACACAGGTTAAGAAGACACCTTGCTCCATAAACCTTTACGTGCGGCAAACACATCCCTAACCAAAAATGAACGCCCGATCCTTTTGGAGGACCGGGCGTTCAATTCGGTAATCTTTCAGCGCGGGGGCGCGCCTAGTTGACGTCGCTGCGATGGTTCACGACCTTGCCGACGAGGCCGTATTTGACGGCTTCTTCCGCGCTCATCCAGAAGTCACGATCGGTGTCTTCCTTGATCTGTTCCAGCGACTTGCCGGTGGCGGCTGCGAAGATCTTGTTGAGGCGTTCGCGCATCTTGATGATCTCGCGGGCCTGAATTTCAACATCCGTGGCCTGGCCGCCAACGCCGCCCCGCGGTTCATGAAGCAGGAAGCGGGTGTTCGGCAGGCAGAAGCGGTTTTCCTTCTTCGCCGCCGCATAGATCAGCGCGCCAGCCGAGGCGACCCAGCCGGTGCCAAGGATTTTCACGGGCGCTTCGACGAACTTGATCATGTCGTGGATCATGTCGCCGCTTTCGACGTGACCGCCGGGCGAGGAGAGGACCAGCAGGATCGGCTCCTTGCTTTCGGCCGACAAGGCCAGCAGGCGCTGGCTGACACGGCGGGCGGCATGGAAATCGATGCCGCCTGTCAGCAGGATGGTGCGGGCCTTGAACAGCGCTTCCTCAAGGAAGGCGTTCGGCTCGGACTGAGGCTTTTCTTCTGTCTCGTCATCGAGGCGGTGCAAAAGGTTCATGAGGACTCCGAAAGGCGGGAAATCTGGTTGAGCCTATAGGTGAGGTGCCACGCGCGCCGGGTCAAGGCTGGACCTGCCTGTCCGCGCGAAAACCTGTGACAGCGGCCAGCGCGATCAGGCTGCCTCGCCGACGATGCGGGAGACATCCTCGGCGTAGCGCTGGGCCTTTTTCTCGCCAACGCCGCTGATCAGGCGCAGCTCGTCGGCGTCGGCGGGGCGCTCGCGGGCGATTTCGGCGAGGGTCCGGTCATGGAAGATGACATAGGGCGGCACGCCGCGCGTCTTGGCGGTCTCGGTGCGCCAGCTGCGCAGCATGTCGAACAGGATCTGGTCGCGCTCCGACATGTCAGCCAGCGCTTGCGCCGCCACGCGGCTCTTGCCCTTGGCGCGCTTGCGGGTGGCGGCGGGGTCAGCGCGCAGCATCAGCGTGCGGTCGCCCCGGAACAGGGCGCGGGCGGCCTCGGCATCCGGCACGACGACCGCCGGCCGGTTCATCTCACCGCCCTCGGCCAGCATGCCATCATAGAGCAAGGCGTCGAACACGCGGCCCCAGCCCTGTTTCGGCATGTCCTTGCCGATGCCATAGGTCGACTGGGTGGAGAGTTCCTCGTCGAAACTGTCCTTGGCCTGTCCGAGCAAATGATTGATCAGGCGGCCGCGCCCGATCTTCTGGCCGCAGCGCAGCACGGCGGAGACCGCCATCTGCGCCCAGCGGGTGGCATCATAGGGCTCGCCGGTCTCGCCCCGGCAGGAATCACACGCGCCGCAGGCCTCGACCCCCTCTTCCCCGAAATACCGGCGCACGGCAGCGCGGCGGCATTCATCGCCATCGAAGAAGGCAAACAGCTGGCGGGTCTTGGTGATCTGCACGCGCTTGACCGCTTCGGGCGCGTCGCCCTCATAGGTCCAGCTGAGCGAGCGGCGCATGTCGGCGGGGCCGTAGAGCGCGACGCCTTCGGCGGGCTCTCCGTCGCGGCCTGCGCGGCCGACTTCCTGCCAATAGGCTTCCATCGTCTTGGGCGGATCAGCATGGATGACGAAGCGGACGTCCGGCTTGTCGACCCCCATACCGAAGGCGACGGTGGCGCACATGACGAGGCCATCTTCCAGCAGGAAACGCCGCTGGCGCTCGGCCCGCACATCGGCATCCAGCCCCGCATGATAGGCGAGCGCCGTGATGCCCGCACGTTCGATGGCCTCGGCGAGGTCTTCGGTGGCGTTGCGGGTGGCGGCATAGACGATGCCGGACAGGCCCGGACGCGCCTTGACGAGGGAGACGACCCGCTGGGCGCGGTTGCCCTCCTTGGGCTCGGCGGCGAGGGCGAGATTGGGCCGGTCGAAGCTCGCCACATGGACCGCTGGTTGCGTCAGGTCGAGCTGGGCGAGAATGTCGTCGCGCGTACGGGTGTCGGCCGTGGCGGTGACGGCCAGGCGCGGCACGCCGGGAAACATATCCTTCAGCCGGCCCAGCGCGCGATAGTCCGGGCGGAAATCATGGCCCCATTGGCTGACACAGTGGGCCTCGTCCACGGCAATCAGCGAGACCTTCATCTGGGCGAGGCGCTGGGCGAGCCCCGTGCCCATGCCTTCGGGCGAGACATAGAGCAGATCCATCTCGCCACGCGCGGCCGCCTCCAGCGCTTCGGCGCGGGCATTGAAATCCATCGAGGAGTCGAGCCGTTCGGCGCGCACGCCGACCTGTTTCAGCGCATCAACCTGATCGGCCATCAGCGCGATCAGCGGCGAAACCACAATGCCGATACCGTCGCGCAACAGCGCCGGGATCTGGTAGCAGAGCGACTTGCCGCCGCCGGTCGGCAGCACGGCGAGGCCGTCCTTGCCCGCCAGCGCATCCGAGATCACCGCCTCCTGCAACCCCCGAAAGGCGTCATAGCCATAGACGCGCTTCAGCAGCGCGCGGGCATCATCAAGAGTTGGCTGGGCAGGCATCAGCCTCTTGTGGCGACGCAAGTGAGTCGGGGCAAGAGCGGCATGTGCAACACCTTGCAGAAGGTGCAAATCGCCCCCAGATTGAAGAGAGGGAGGGATGACAGGACATGACATCCGGCAACACGCCGAACCGTGATCACACTGAAAGTCTCAGGCGCCTGCTCCGCCGCCGTGGACGTCGCGGCAAGGCCGGTGCAAATCCCCACACCGACACGACCCTGCATGCCTGGCACAGCAGCTATACGCACACGCCCGGCTCCAGCCATTCGCCGACCACACGCTGGATTGTCGCTATTCTGGCCATCATTTTCATCTATGTCCTTCCGGTCGCCATCGCGCTGATGCGCCCTCTGATCATCAATGTAGACCCTCACAATCTGGAATCCCTTTCTCGTGATGTCATAGAGATGTTGATCCGCACGACCATTGTTCTGGCGCTACTGCTGGTTGCCAGTGTCTTTGGGTTGGCATTGCTCGCGCCGCTCATGTGGTTCTGGAAACAGCTGGATGGGGACAGCCCGGCCGTCCGGAAACGGCTCATCGCGCGGGCCGATCGCATCATCGCGAAACGTCAGGCCAAAGCCGCCAACAGCGATCCTTCGCCCTCTGAAAAGAGACAGGAGACCGAGGCGTGACCACCAGTCGAACTCCTTCGCGTGACCGGACAAAGCAACTCAAACGCCTGCTCCGCCGCCGGGGGCGTCGCAACAAGCTGGGCGCGAATCCCAAAACGAGTATCAAGACCTGGGCCGAGTACAGCAGTGTGGAATACACGCCGACAGGTGAATCATCCCGTCCGAATTTGATTGTCGGATTGGCGATTGGGGCATTGCTGTTTGTCGGGTTTCCTTTGTCTTTCGCCTTCCTGAAATCTGATGAAATCTCTGGTGTCGGAGATATGCCCAGTTGGCTGGGATGGTTTTTCATCTGCATGGTCGGACTGGCCGTGCTGATTATCCTGCTGGCACCGGTCCTGCTCGTCTTCCAGTCAGTCCGGGACGCGCTGGAAAGCCGCGCCGAACGCCTCGACAAGAAACGTATGGCGACGGGCGACGGCGCGGGCGTCACGGGCATAGCCGCCGCCGAGGACGCCGCAGAGCGGGATACCGGCTGAGCGGCAGGCCCGCGCCACGAATCCATCTCGCGCGCGCAGCCCCTCATCGCTGAGGGACAAAAGGCCCAGACGGTCTTCTGCATGCGGATCGACCCCGGCATTGTAGAAGACGATATCCGGCGATGTGCCGAGCGCGGCCTCGACCAAGTCTTCCAGCGCGGCCAGATAGGCGGCATCGCCCGTGCCCTTCGGCAAGCCGATGTCCAGATCAGAGGGCGGCTTCTCGCGCGGCCAGTTCTGTTCGCAATGCAGCGAGGCGGTGAAGACGCGCGGATCATAGCGGAAGATCAGCGCCGTGCCGTCGCCATGATGGACGTCGCAATCGATGACCGCCACACGGCGCACTTCCTTCGTTTCCAGCAAGAGCTTTCCGGCAACGCCGACATCGTTGAACACGCAGAAACCCGCGCCGCCGTCGGGCCCGGCATGATGGCTGCCGCCGGCAAGGTTCACAGCGGCCCCCTGCTCCAGAGCAAGGCGCGCGGCGAGACATGTGCCGCCGACCGATGCAGCCGAGCGCCGGGCAATGGCGGGCGTGATCTCGAACCCGACCTTGCGCGCGGCCTTCGCGTCCAGCGTCTGGGTCATGATGGCGCTGACATAGGCCTCGTCATGCGCGAGGTGCAGCCAGTCTTCCAGCGCGGCCTCCGGCGCTATGAAACGGTGGCCCGCGTCGCGGAGAAATTCGGCCACGAGCGCATATTTGCGCATCGGGAAGCGATGGTCATCGGCGACCGTTTTCGCGTCATAGTCAACATGGTGGATAATGGGCAGTGTCATATCGGGTGGAACCTAGCGGGTTTTCCGCCCGTTTCCACTTATGCACGGTGCGCATAGGTGTGATGGCTGGCCGCAATCTACAGGCAGCGCCCGGACGCGTCATATTCGCTGCAACACGAGCGCGAAAGGAAATCGCCATGATTGAACACAGACCCTTCAAACAGCTCGGCCGGTTCCAGAATGACTGGCTGAATGCCAATTACCATTTCTCTTTTTCCGGTTATCACGACCCGAAGCGCATGGGCGAAGGCGCCCTGCGTGTCTGGAATGATGACACGATCCAGCCGCATACCGGCTTCCCGCCGCACGGGCACAGCTCGATGGAAATCATCACCTATGTCCGCACCGGCGCGATCACGCACAAGGATTCCATGGGCAATACCGGCCGTACCGAGGCCGGGGACGTTCAGGTCATGAGCGCTGGCGACGGTGTGCAGCATTCCGAGTGGAACGCCGAAGACGAGGAAACCACCCTGTTCCAGATCTGGATCCTGCCGCGTCAAGCAGGTGGCAAGCCTGGTTGGGGCGCCCGGAAATTTCCCAAAGGGGAACGGTCCGGCAATTGGGCGGTGCTGGCCTCGGGTGACGGCGCAGACGACAGCCTCGTCATCAATCAGGACGCCAATGTGCTCGGCGCGACACTGAAGGAAGGCGAAACGCTGACCTATGAAGTGAAGGAAGGCCGTCATGGATATCTGGTGCTGGCCGACGGATCTGTCGAGTTGAACGGCCTTGTCATGACCGGACGCGACGGGGCCGCCATCACCGGCCCCGAGACCCTGACGGTGAAGGGCATTGCCGACGCCGAGATCGTGTTCGTCGACACGGTTTGATCTCTGCCTCCGGCCACGTTACTTCGAAGACCGGGCCGCAGCGCAATGCGGCTCGGTCTTATTGGTTGTGGGAGGTCACACGATGCAAGTTATCCGCGGCAAGGCGTTTACCGCGCCCAAGGCCTGGGGTGCGATCGATGTCGCAAACATGGACGGGATCACCACACGCCTTCACTGGACCGACCAGCCCTATATCTGGCACGTCAATGAGGGCGAGGAGGTGTTCGCGGTCCTCGATGGGATCGTGGACATGCACTATCGCGAAGACGGTGCAGAGAAGATCGTGACGCTGGAAACAGGAGACATTTTCTTCGCCGGGATTGGATGCGAACATGTCGCTCACCCCCGGGGTGAAGCCCGCATCCTTGTGGTCGAGCAGGAAGGCAGTGTTTGAACCCCTGACAGGTGCACTCCACGCTCACAGGCCTGTGACTTCTACGGGCATGGGCAGCGTGGTAGGATGAATCCATAGCAGTTTTGGAGAGACTTCGATGAAACGACTAGTTCCCCTCGCCGCCCTAGCCTTGCTGGCCGCCCCGGCCGCGCTCGCAGGCGAAATCAATGTCACCTTCAGCCCGGAATTCACCGAGGAGCTGAACGATGAATATGGCATGCGCGAAGCTGATTACCTGATAGAAGAAGTGCAGGAAGACCTGACCCGCGAACTCGGCAAGGCCGGGCTCGACATAGCCCGCATTGATGTGACCATCCTTGACGCCAAGCCCAACAAGCCGACGTTCAAGCAATTGGGCGATACGCCGGGCCTTGATTATGGCGACTCCAAAAGCATTGGTGGCATGAAACTGTCAGCAACGGCCTTTGATGCCAGCGGCAAAGCGACAGGCGACCTGACCTATGACTGGTATGAGACTGATATTCGTTATGCCGGTATCTCGACCTGGCAGGACGCCAAGCGCGCCTCTGACCGGTTTGCCCGCAAATTCGTGAAAGAACTGACAGCCGCGACGCCGTCCGGCAGCTAGAGAACCAGCTCGCACCGCTCATTCAGGCTTGGCCGGGAAATGGCGACTTTCGTCAGGCCCGGCAGGCCTTCTCTCAGGTCGGCTGCTGCCCAGAGGCAGATCCGCTCCAGCGTCGGCACTTCAAGCCCTTCAATGTCATTCAGCAGCTTGTGATCCAGCTTCGATGCCGTAGCCTGCAGGCAGGCGGTCAGATGAGAGAAATCCTCAACCCATTGCTCGCCTGGCTTGACCGTGCCCTCAACCGTCGCCTCCAGTACAAAGGAATGGCCGTGCACATTGCGGTAGGGATGCCCTTCAGGCTTGCCGCCCATATAATGGGCCGCCTCGAAATTCACAGATTTCGAGATCGCAAACACGCGGCCTTCCGGGCTGGTCGCCGCGGCTGAGGTGCTGGTCTGGTCAGTCTGTGTGGTCATCGGTTCGTTTCAATTCTCGTGCGGTTTTGCGCCAACAAGTGCTTGAGGCGCGGATTGGCGCCCAATTGCTGGAAAAAGCTCGAAAAGTCCAGTTGTTATGGCTGCTTCTTCTGCAAGTGAATTGGGTGTTCAGACACCGGCTTTCCAGCCTGCCCAGCCCTTTGCGCGCAGCTCACAAGCCGGGCATTCCCCACAGCCATAGCCCCACTCATGGCGCTGGCCGCGCTCGCCCAGATAGCACGTATGGGTATCTTCCGCGATCAGATCGACCAGCGCCTGGCCTCCCAAATCTTCTGCCAGCGCCCACGTCCCTGCCTTGTCTATGTACATTAGTGGCGTGTCGATCTGCATCGGAACATCGAGGCCCAGCCTCAGTGTTTCAGCCTGGGCGTCCATCGTCGTTGCGCGGCAGTCGGGATAGCCCGAATAGTCCGTTTCGCACATCCCGCCGACCAGAACAGAAATGCCCCGGCGGCTGGCCAGAGCGCCCGCCAAGGTCAGGAACAGCAGATTACGGCCCGGCACGAATGTGGAAGGCAGGCCGGCCTCTGTCATCTCGATGCTGACATCGTGCGTCATCGCCGTTTCTCCGAGCGACTTCAGCACGGTGGCGTCGAGCATATGGTCCGGTCCAAGACGGCTGCCCCAGTCTGCATTTAGGCCAGCCAGACCCCGCCGTACCGTCTCCCGGCAATCGAGTTCGATCCGGTGGCGTTGGCCGTAGTCAAAACCGACCGTCTCTACGCGCCCGAATCGCTCAAGCGCCCATGCCAGGCAGGTCGTGGAATCCTGCCCTCCCGAGAAGAGGACCAGTGCGGCGGTAGAAGAATGTGACATGCTGCGCCTGTAACAGGCATGGGCAACGCGGCCAAGCAAGGGCGTTACATTTTTAACACCCGCATTTTAAAACCCGTCATTACCCCAGCGTCATGTTGACAGACCCGTCACGAATGCATTCAGATGACAATTGAAGCAGGCCCAAAAGAGGCCGGCTCGGCTAAAATTGCTCGAGGCAGCACTAAAGCGGCCCGAGGGGAGGAAACAAAACATGCGAAATATCAGACACTCGAAATCCGTCTGGCTGGCTGGGGCATCCGCTCTCGTGGTCGGTCTGGTGGGGCCGGTGGCCGCCGCTCAGGATGATTCCGACGAAAGCCCGCGCACCCTGTCAACGGTCACGGTGACGACACAGAAAACCGAGGAATCCATTCAGGATGTTCCGATCGCGGTTTCCGCGTTCGATGAAGATGCCCTCGACCGGCTCCAGCTTGCCGGTGGCCCTGACCTGGTGAAATCCATTCCGAACGTCAGCTTCACCAAAGGCAACTTCACATCATTCAACTTCAAGATCCGCGGTATTGGCGCCGACGTGGTTGCACAATCCGGTGATGCGGGTGTGGGTATCCACCAGAACGACATTCCGCTTACGGCCAACCGCCTCTTCGAAGCCGAGTTCTATGATGTTGAACGTGTCGAGGTCCTGCGTGGCCCACAAGGTACGCTTTATGGACGCAACGCGACTGGCGGTGTGTTCAACCTGATTACTGCCAAGCCGGTACTGGGCGAATTCCAGGCAGATGCCGAGCTGACCTATGGCAATTACAACACGTTCAAAGGCAAGGGCATGGTCAACCTGCCCCTTGGCGAAAACGCCGCCCTGCGTGTGGCTGGCTCCTATCTCGGCCGTGACGGCTATGTGGACAATCTGACAACCGGCAATGATGTCGATGATCGTGACCTCTATAGTGTGCGGGCGACCCTCGCATTCGAGCCCACAGACTGGGCCCGCGGTTGGATTTCGGTTGAGCATTTCGAAGAAGACGATTCCCGCCTCCGCTCCGGTAAGCAGCTGTGCGACAAGGACGAAGGCTTCGACAGCTTCATGGGCATTCCGGTCTCAGCTGTTGACCAGTTGGCGACGTCACTCGGCTGTGAAGATGCTCCGCTCGACCAGTCCCGTGACCGCGTGAATTCGCAGGCCACCCTCGCTGGCGGCCTCGGCATCTTTGCCGGCCTCCTGAACGGTGATGTGAACCTGGCCCCGGCCATTTCGGACCTGCGCAAGATTGAGTCGGCCTTCGACCCAATGTACCAGGCCGACCAGACGCTCTATTCATGGAAAGCTGAAGCCGATATCGGCGACAATCTACTGCTGACCTATCTCGGCAGTTATAGTGAGAGCTCGGTCGTATCGCGTGAGGATTACAACAAGGCCTCTGCATCACTGACCTTCAACACAACGGCCGGCCCCTTCATCAACCCGGCCCTGGCACCACTCTATCCCCTCCTGTTCCCAGGCGGCGTCGTGACCGATCCGGAACTTGGCGCTGCCAATTCCTTCCGGACCTTCGACCTGTCTGGTGGCAATAGTGAGCAGACCACTCACGAACTTCGGCTCCAGTCCGACTATGATGGTCCGTTCAACTTCAACCTTGGTGCCATCAAGGTGGATTTCGAATCCATCGATCCGTACAATGCTGAAGACGGTTATTACGTTCTGTCGAACGCGCTGACGGCTCTGACGCAGATCAATAATGCGGCTGGTGGCGCCCTGTTCGGCGGCAATGTTCCGCTCGATAGCGGCTCTACGACCTCCGATGGTGCGTCCCTGTTCGACCTGTCCCTGAATGGTGACGGCGGGAACTATTTCCGCTCGCTGTCCCCCTACCAGCTGGAATCCTTCGCTGTCTTTGGTGAAGGTTACTATGACGTCTCTGACGATCTC